>Ga0137297_10262_pt1 | contig 41010 bp, 42 predicted proteins | sample RamsorincwithD2O_FD_97191 | JGI IMG/M metagenome (GOLD analysis project Ga0137297, IMG submission 97191) | Mouse cecal microbial communities from Vienna, Austria - Mucin amended with D2O | ecosystem: Host-associated > Mammals > Digestive system > Large intestine > Cecum | place: Austria: Vienna...
GAAATACCTCGGCTCAACTGAGGAACTGCAAGCAAAACTGTATATCTTGAGTACTGGAGGGGAAAGCGGAATTCCTAGTGTAGCGGTGAAATGCGTAGATATTAGGAAGAACACCGGTGGCGAAGGCGGCTTTCTGGACAGAAACTGACATTGAGGCACGAAAGTGTGGGGAGCAAACAGGATTAGATACCCTGGTAGTCCACACCGTAAACGATGGATACTAGGTGTAGGTGATGATAAGTCATCTGTGCCGTCGCAAACGCAGTAAGTATCCCACCTGGGGAGTACGGCCGCAAGGTTGAAACTCAAAGGAATTGACGGGGGCCCGCACAAGCAGTGGAGTATGTGGTTTAATTCGAAGCAACGCGAAGAACCTTACCAGGGCTTGACATATACAGGGATAAATAAGAGATTATTTAGTTCTTCGGAACCTGTATACAGGTGGTGCATGGTTGTCGTCAGCTCGTGTCGTGAGATGTTAGGTTAAGTCCTGCAACGAGCGCAACCCCTATTTCTAGTTGCCAGCACGTAAAGGTGGGAACTCTAGAGAGACTGCCGGTAATAAATCGGAGGAAGGTGGGGATGACGTCAAATCATCATGCCCTATATGTCCTGGGCAACACACGTACTACAATGGCTGTAACAGAGAGAAGCAACATAGCAATGTGAAGCGAAACTCAAAAAGCAGTCTCAGTTCGGATTGAAGGCTGAAACTCGCCTTCATGAAGTCGGAATTGCTAGTAATGGCAGGTCAGCATACTGCCGTGAATACGTTCCCGGGCCTTGTACACACCGCCCGTCACACCATGAGAGTTAGGAATACCCGAAGCCTGTGAGCTAACAAAAGAGGCAGCAGTCGAAGGTAGAACTAATGATTGGGGTGAAGTCGTAACAAGGTAGCCGTATCAGAAGGTGCGGCTGGATCACCTCCTTTCTAAGGAGAAAGAGAGAAGGTAAATCAAGAGGCAGGAGAGGTAGCAATATCTTTCCTGTAGGAAGAAATTCCTGTTCATTATTTATTTTTCAATGTACTTTAAATAAGATTAAATATTAATCTTTATTGTACATTTAAAATATTAATTATAATATGGGGCTGTAGCTCAGTTGGCTAGAGCGCCTGCCTTGCAAGCAGGAGGTCAGGAGTTCGACTCTCCTTAGCTCCACCATACTAACTATTAAGTTAGTAAAAATATTTAAGATATGAAAAGTTTTGGAAAGTAAAACGAGAGCATATTTTAAAGAAAGCACATTGAAAAATATATAGTAAATTAATAACAAATATTCAAAAAAAGTATTCAATTATATATATATATTAAGGTATAAATAATTGAATCAGGTAAACTAGAGTATTCAAACGAATACACAATAAGCCAAAAGAAAGAATAACCATAATGTCTTAGAATCAAGAAAAAGAAACTTTGAGCAAGATATGAGTTGCAAGAACGAAGTATATTGCTACAAAGAAAAATATTTAAAAGAAGTTTGGAACAAGATACAAGTTATAGAAGGAAAGCGATGAGTTACGAGGGGACTATACAGAAGTATGTCGACGAAGTAAAGAAGAAGCTTGACGAACTAGAACGAAGTATATTGTTACAAAGAAGGTTAAGCTACTAAGAGCGTAGGGTGAATGCCTAGGCACCAAAAGCCGAAGAAGGACGTGACAAGCTGCGAAAAGCTTTGGGGAGGAGCACATATCCAAAGATCCAGAGATATCCGAATGAGGGAACTCAGCTGAGAGAAATAGCTCAGTTATCCATATATGAGTAAAGTAGTATATGAGAGGGGAACGTGGGGAACTGAAACATCTTAGTACCCATAGGAAGAGAAAGAAAAATCGATTTCTAAAGTAGTGGCGAGCGAAATAGAAAGAGCCCAAACCATAAGTAGAAATACTAATGGGGTTCGGACTACAGAATTGATTAAGCGAATCTAATAGAATTGTTTTGGGAAAGCAAACCATAGGAGGTGAAAGTCCTGTATATGAAAGAGGAGCTTACAAGGTAGAATCCAGAGTAGTACGAGACACGAGAAATCTCGTATGAAAGAGCGGGGACCATCCCGTAAGGCTAAATACTAATTGGTGACCGATAGTGAACTAGTACCGTGAGGGAAAGGTAAAAAGAACCCCGGGAGGGGAGTGAAATAGAATCTGAAACCCTATGTTTACAAGCAGACAGAGCGAATTAAAGCGCGATGTCGTACTTTTTGTAGAACGGTCCAGCGAGTTATTGTATATGGCAAGGTTAAGTTTTAGGAAGAAACGAAGCCGAAGCGAAAGCGAGTATGAAAAGTGCGTAGAAGTCATATGTAATAGACCCGAAACCGGGTGACCTATCCATGGTCAGGATGAAACTAGAGTAAAATCTAGCGGAGGTCCGAACTGATTGTCGTTAAAAAGGCACCGGATGAACTGTGGATAGCGGAGAAATTCCAATCGAACTCGGAGATAGCTGGTTCTCCTCGAAATAGCTTTAAGGCTAGCCTTGGAGGAAGATATGTGGAGGTAGAGCACTGAATGAGGTAGGGGCCTAACCAGGTTACTGAACTCTATCAAACTACGAATGCCATATATTAATATCCAGGAGTCAGACTACGGGAGCTAAGTTCCGTGGTCAAAAGGAAAAGAGTCCAGACCGTCAATTAAGGTCCCAAAGTTAAGCTAAGTGGGAAACGATGTGAATTTGCGTAAACAACCAGGATGTTGGCTCAGAAGCAGCCACACATTAAAAGAGTGCGTAATAGCTCACTGGTCGAGTGAATTTGCGCGGAAAATTACCGGGGCTAAGCTAAACACCGAAATTGCGGATTTGTATGATAAACATACAAGTGGTAGAGGAGCATTCTGTGGGTAGGAAGAAGCTAAAGCGAGAGCATTAGTGGACGAAGCAGAAGAGAGAATGCTGGAATAAGTAGCGAGAGCAAGGTGAGAATCCTTGCCGTCGAAAGTCTAAGGTTTCCTGGGGAAGGTTCGTCCGCCCAGGGTAAGTCGGGACCTAAGGAGAGGCCGAAAGGCGTATCTGATGGACAGCAGGTAGAGATTCCTGCACTATAGAAATACTTAAAAGATGTAAGGGACGCAGAAGTGGAAGGTAAGCGAGGAAGAGGAAAAACTCGTACCGAAAGGGATAGTGAAAAATAAAGTAACGAAGTACCAAGAAGCACGCTGACGAGAAAAGCTTACAGAAATTGTATAGAAATACCCGTACCGCAAACCGACACAGGTAGATGAGGAGAGGATCCTAAGACGAACGGGAGAAGCATTGTTAAGGAACTCGGCAAACTAACCCCGTAACTTCGGGAGAAGGGGTACCTAAGTAAAATTAGGTCGCAGAGAAGAGTCCCAAGCAACTGTTTAACAAAAACACAGGTTTCTGCTAAATCGAAAGATGAAGTATAGGAGCTGACACCTGCCCAGTGCTGGAAGGTTAAGGGGAAATGTCAATCGCAAGATGAAGCATAGAACCAAAGCCCCAGTGAACGGCGGCCGTAACTATAACGGTCCTAAGGTAGCGAAATTCCTTGTCAGGTAAGTTCTGACCCGCACGAAAGGTGTAATGATTTGGGAGCTGTCTCAACAATGTACCCGGCGAAATTGTAGTACTAGTGAAGATGCTAGTTACCTGCGACAAGACAGAAAGACCCCATGGAGCTTTACTGCAGTTTGATACTGAGTTTGGTTAATTTATGTACAGGATAGGTAGGAGTCTGAGATGCTTAAGCGCCAGCTTAAGAGTAGACGACGTTGGGATACTACCCTTAAATTAACTAAAATCTAACTTGTAATCATGAACTGGTTAAAGGACAATGTCAGACGGGCAGTTTGACTGGGGCGGTCGCCTCCAAAAGAGTAACGGAGGCGCCCAAAGGTTCCCTCAGTGCGGACAGAAATCGCACGAAAGAGTGTAAAGGCAGAAGGGAGCTTAACTGGGAGACTGACAAGTCGAGCAGATACGAAAGTAGGGCTTAGTGATCCGGTGGAAAGTAAATGGAAATGCCATCGCTCAACGGACAAAAGTTACCCTGGGGATAACAGGCTTATCTCCCCCAAGAGTTCACATCGACGGGGAGGTTTGGCACCTCGATGTCGGCTCATCGCATCCTGGAGCGGAAGTACGTTCCAAGGGTTGGGCTGTTCGCCCATTAAAGCGGTACGCGAGCTGGGTTCAGAACGTCGTGAGACAGTTCGGTCCTTATCTGTCGCAGGCGAAGGATATTTGAAGGGAGCTGTCCTTAGTACGAGAGGACCAGGATGGACATACAGATGGTGCAACAGTTGTCATACCAATGGCATAGCTGTGAAGCCAAGTATGGAAGGGATAAACGCTGAAAGCATCTAAGTGTGAAGCCCACCCTAAGATAAGATATGCTATACCGAAAGGTAGTAAGATTCCATGAAGACTACATGGTAGATAGGTTGGAGGTGTAAGTAGAGTAATCTATTGAGCTAACCAATACTAATAAATCGAGGGCTTAACCACAAGTTAAGAAGAAGAGAGAGAAAGAAGAAAAGGTATTATGGGAAAAGAAGTTATTAATGAGCTATATATTTTTGAGTGTGCTAAAGAAGCATACGAAACATTTCTGGTGATGATTACATAGAGGAAATACCCGTACCCATCTCGAACACGGAAGTCAAGCTCTAATGTGCCGACGATACTTGCGAGTTACCTTGCCTGGAAAATAGGTTGTTGCCAGATTTTTTTATTTTAATAAACATATATAATTAAAAATAATACTTTTAATTATATATGTTTATTTTTATATTTATAGAAAATATGGACTATAAAAAATTAGGTATACCAAAGATAACAGATTTAAAATATAAGCAATATCTTATTTTTATCATATAATATGAAATTTTAGAACCATTAGTTTATCTTGACAAATTAATTAAATACATGTATAATAATATATAGTTGTTATCTGAAAAGATAAAGAAGAGATTTATTTATATATGTACAAAGAGAAGAGATAATTTAATAAACTAAGAAACTAATAGGAAGAAATTTTCTATTATAAATTTTGCGTAAATAAATAAAAATACACACAAATTCAATAGAGAGTTTGCAAAAGAGGAGGAATTAAAAATTATGAAAAATGAGATGAAAGAAACTCATTCTAATTCGTTAGAGAAAAAAAAAGCTAAAGATGGAAAGAGTTATAGAAAAAACTATAAAAAAGATAAGAAAAGTGTTGAAAAACATAATTTAGAGGATGTAAAACAATTTATAGATTTGGGCTTAGAAGAAATAGGGTCAAAAAAAGCAAAAAGAGATTACTCAGAAAAAAAATTAGATTTTAAATTTAAAAAAGGTAATTTAAAAATAATACCATTAGGTGGAATAGATGAAGTAGGTAAAAACATTACAGTATTTGAATATGAAGACGAAATAATTTTAGTTGACTGTGGATTAGAATTTCCTGGAGATGATATGTTAGGTGTTGACTTAGTAATACCAGATGTAACATATTTAATAAAAAATAAAGACAAGATAAAAGGATTAATCATAACACATGGACACGAAGATCATATAGGAGCTATACCTTATATATTAAAACAAGTTAATATGCCAATATATGCGACTAAGCTTACAGCAAAGCTAATAGGACATAAATTAGAAGAACACCATATAAAAAATTCAGTAAAGCTAACTGTTATAAATCAAGCTAGTACTATAAAATTAGGAAAAATGGAAGTAGAATTTATAAGAAGCTCACATAGTATACCAGATGCAGTAATGCTTGCAATTCATACTCCAGTAGGTACAGTAGTTCATACAGGTGATTTTAAAGTAGACTATACACCAATAGATGGACAAAATATGGATTTAGGTAGATTAGCAGAGATTGGAAATCAAGGTACATTAGCACTTCTTTCAGATAGTACGAATGCTGAGAGAAAAGGATATACTATGTCTGAAAAGTCAATAGGACCAGTTTTCGACAATTTATTTAAAGGTTGTAAAAAAAGAATAGTAGTTGCAACATTTGCATCAAATGTTCATAGAGTGCAACAAATTGTAAATTCAGCATCTAAATTTGATAGAAAAATTGCTGTTTCTGGAAGAAGTATGATGAATATGATTGATGCGGCAAGAGAGCTTAACTATATAAATGCACCAGATGATTTATTTATAGATATAGATATGATAAAAAACTATACAGATGAACAATTAGTTATAATAACAACAGGTAGTCAAGGGGAAACAATGTCAGCATTAACTAGAATGGCTAATGGAGAACACAAAAAGGTTACTATTACAAGTAATGATTTAGTTATAATATCAGCAAATCCTATACCAGGAAATGAAAAATCTGTATCAAAAGTAATAGATCAATTAATGAAAATAGGTGCAGAAGTAGTATATAGCACTTTAGCAGATGTTCATGTATCTGGACATGCTTGTCAGGAAGAACAAAAATTAATTATGGCATTAGTAAAACCTAAATATTTTATACCAGTACATGGAGAATATAGACAACTTATGGCACATAAGGACACAGCAATAGAAATGGGAATACCAAGTGAAAACATATTTATTACAGGTAATGGTAGAGTACTAGAATTAAATGAAAATAATGCTAAATTTACTGGAACAGTACCATCAGGAAGAGTAATGGTAGATGGATTAGGTGTAGGAGACGTAGGAAACATTGTATTAAGAGATAGACAACATTTATCACAAGATGGACTAATAGTAATTGTAATGACAATGGATAATCAAACAGGAGAAATAGTTTCAGGACCTGATGTAATATCAAGAGGTTTTGTATATGTACGTGAATCAGAAAACTTAATGGAAGACGTAAAATCATTTATTAGAGAAGAAATACATGAGTTAGAAAATAGACATATAAAGGAATGGTCTACAATAAAATCAACATTAAAAGATGAACTAAGGGATTATATATTCAATAAAACAAAAAGAAATCCAATGATACTTCCAATTATAATGGAAATATAACAACCATAAGGGACAGTCATACTTTTGGTTGAAATTCAACCAAAGGGGACGTTGCAAATTGGTTAAAAATTGACGAAAAGTGTGATATACAAACTAAATAGGGGGGCAAAGTAAGAAAGGAAAATTATTATGCCTCGTATAGCAAGAAAATATTTAAATGGAAATATATTTCATATAGTAGTTCAAGGAATAAATAAAGAAAATATCTTTGAACATGACTATCAAAAAGCAAAATATAAAGGATTTTTAAAACTAAATAAAGGTAATGTAAAAATAATAGCATATTGTATAATGTCAAATCATGCACACATTTTAGTTTATACTGAAGATTTAAAGGAGCTATCTAAATTTATGCAAAAGGCCAATACAAAATATGCTGTATATTATAATAAAGAAAATACTAGAGTAGGATATGTATTTAGAAATAGATTTAATACTCAAGAAATAAGAGATGAAAATTATTTTAAAAATTGTATTGTATATATTCATAGAAATCCAGTAAAAGCAGGCATTGTAAAAGATGAAGGACAATATAAATTTTCTAGTTATAATGAATATATAAAAGAAAGTTATTTAATATCTAAAAATATGGCAAAATCAATATTAGGTATTAGAAATATAGAAACTCTAAAAAGAGAAATATATTTAATGCATAGAAATAATATTGAATATAAATTTTCAGAAATACCAGATGAAATCAATTACAACGAAATTATAAATATATACCAAAAAGAAGGTTTAAGCAATAAAGAAATAGTAAGAAAACTAAGAAATGAATATAAATTATCAGAAAGATATTTATCAAAAATAATGTATGTAACTAGACATCAGATAAGGCAATACTTAGAATAATTTACAACCAAAAATGACTGTCCCCTTTGGTTGAATTTCAACCAAGATGATGACTGTCCCCTTTGGTTGAGAGGAGGATATATGAATTATAAAGATTTAGCTGACTTAATTTTTCCAGATGCAAAGGATATAGAATATTATGAAAAGAAATACCCTGAAAGAAATTTACCAGAAGGGGCTATAGTTACAAGATTTGCACCAAGCCCAACAGGATTTGTTCATATAGGAGGTTTATATCAATCTTTAGCTGCTAAGATGGCTGCTAAAAAAACGGGTGGGGTATTTTTTCTAAGAGTGGAAGATACAGATCAAAAAAGAGAAGTTGAAAATGGTGTTACAGATATTGTAAATTCATTAAAAGATTTTGAAATGGAACCTGATGAGGGTATGATTTCTGATACAGAAGAAATAGGAATTTATGGTCCATATAAACAATCTTTAAGAAAAGATATATATAGGTCATATGCTAAATACTTATTAGAACAAGGAAAGGCATATCCATGTTTTTGTACTCCAGAAGATGATGAAATAAGACGTAAAAAACAAGAAAGTGCTAACATAAGATCAGGATATTATGGAAATTGGGCAAAATGTAGAAATTTAACAATAGATGAAATGGTAGAGAAAATACAAAATGGAGAGAAATATATTATAAGATTTAAATCTCCAGGAAGAGAAGATAGAAAAGTTAGACACAAAGATATAATTAAAGGAACAGTAGATTTCCCAGAACATGATCAGGATATAGTAATTATAAAAGCTGATGGACTTCCAACATATCATTTCGCACATGCTGTAGATGACCATTTAATGAGAACTACACATATAATAAGGAGTGATGAATGGTTATCATCTGTACCTTTACATTTACAACTATTTCAAGAGTTGGGATTTAGGCCTCCTAAATACGCACATATATCTCCAATAATGAAAAATGACAATGGAAATAAACGTAAACTTAGTAAGAGAAAAGATCCAGAAGCAGCTGTATCATATTATAAAAAAGAAGGAATTCCAGCAGAAGCAGTAAAAGAATATCTTTTAAATATTGCAAATTCTACATTTGAAAATTGGCGAAGAGCTAATTTAGATAAATCTATAGATGAATTCGATTTTCAACTAAATAAAATGAGTATTAGTGGAGCATTATTCGATATGGTTAAACTGTTGGATGTATCTAAAACAGTAATATCAAAGATGAGTTCTGAAGAAGTATATAATAAATCTTTTAAATGGGCAAAAGAATATGATGAAGAGTTAGTTAAATTATTAGAAGATAGAGAATATGCACTAAAAGTATTTGGTATAGAAAGAGACAATTCTCAAAAACCAAGAAAGGACTTAGCTAAATGGTCTGATGTAAAGGAGAATATTATATATATGTACCAAGCACCAACTTCATATGACTTTGATAAAATAACTAAAGAAAATGCAAAAGAAATTATAGAAAAGTACATTGAAGTATATGATCCTACAGATGATAAGCAAACATGGTTTAACAAAGTAAAAGATGTTGCAGAAGAATTAGGATATGCGAGAGAAGTAAAAGAATACAAACAGAGTCCAGATAACTGGCCTGGACATGTAGGAGATATAAGCACAGTAATAAGAGTATCATTAACAGGTAGAAGGAACACACCAGATATGTATGAAATTATGCAAGTATTAGGAAAAGACGAAGTAATGAAAAGACTAAAAGGAATTAAGGATTAATTAATATGGATGGTAAATTATTAGTTTTATGTGATTAAAAAGTAAACTTAGATTCTTCTAATCAAAAAGTAGATGAAGATGGAAATGTTTTAAGACCACTTTCTAGAGGTTTTTATCAAAATAAAGACCTCAAAGAAGTGAAAATAGAAGAACATAAAGATATTGAAGTGCAGTAGATTTGAGTTTAGACATTGAAACAGAAAACTTAAAAAATAGAGAAATTATATATACCGATTGGGAAACATTTATACCATCAGATATAGAATATTTACAAACATTGGCCAGCTATAGTGGGACAAGTGAAGATATTCCATCAGAAATAATTTTTGAAATGTTAAAGAAAAATAATAGCGTAATTGAAATGGCATATCAAGAAGTATTTTCAAGAATAGAAAGACCATGCATCGATTATTCACCTAGAGCAATGGACTATTTTATGAGAAAGTTTGATAATATATTACAAGTGAATAGGATAGTTGCAGTTTTACCAACATATAAAGAAAATTCTGATAGAGAAATAATAAATTCAAGACAAAGAATATTAAATTCATTTGCATATAGAAATGATACTTTTTCAAAGATTAAAGGAGATAGAAAGGTTGATGTACTTTCTCCAATGCTATATAGAAATTTTGGAGAAATATATGTAAGGGCTACAGATGAAAAAATGAAAATTTTATCTGCACCTGATTGGTATGATGAGCCAAAAGAAAATAAAGAAGATATTGAGGATAGATAATGGAATATAATGTGGGAGACATTGTAAAAACTAAAAAACAGCATCCATGTGGAAATAAAGAATGGGAAATTACTAGAGTAGGTATAGATTTCAAACTTAAATGTATAAAGTGTGGAAAAGTAGTAATATTACCACGAGAAAAGGCAGTAAAAGCAATTACTAAAAAGATTTAGAAAAGTAATATATTATTTTATAGAATCTTAATATTATATTAATTACATTGACAATATACTTAAATACATAATATAATATAATTTAGAGGAGATTTGTTAAGGAGTAATGAAAGTAATAGATAAACAAACTCAAAAAGAGGAATTTATTAGTATCATAAGAGAACTAGCTAATAATGATAAAGTAAAAGAAATGAAAAAATATAGACAACACTTTGATATAAACACATATGAACATTGCTTAAATGTATCATATATTAGTTATAAAATATGTAAAAAGTTAAAATTAGATTATATATCGATGGCAAGAGCTGCTATGCTCCATGATCTTTTTCTATATGATTGGAGAAATAGTAAAAAAAGATTGCACTTAAATCAATATCATGCATTTGCACATCCAAAAATAGCTTTGGAAAATGCATCTAAATTATTTGATCTAAACGAAAAAGAAAAGGATATAATTGTAAAGCATATGTGGCCTGTTACAATTAAATTACCTAAATATAAAGAAACATATATTATAACTTTGGTAGACAAATATTGTACGTTATGCGAAACATTTAAGTATTATAATAAAATGTTAAAATCAAAAAGAATGTACAGATATGCTTATATATTTTTATGCTTAATGTTTTTAGGTAAGGTTATATAATATAAAACTACGTTTTCAGAAATGAATACGTAGTTTTTGCAGTTATACACTTTAAAATATTAAATATTTATGATATATTTACACAAGGAGGAAAAATAAAAATGATTAATGTCTTAATAAATGGTTGTAATGGAAAAATGGGAATGGAAGTAATAGAAGCGGTAAGTGCTAATAAAAATTTTGAAATAATATGTGGTGTAGATATAGAAAATACAGGCAAATATGTATTTCCAGTCTATACGAATATATTAGATATCAAGGAAAAACCAGATGTTATAATAGATTTTTCAATACCAAAGGCAACTATGAATATACTTGAATATGCAAAACAGAATCATGTACCAATTGTTATAGCGACAACAGGTTTTAGTGATGAAGAAAATAAATATATAAATGAATGTAGTAAATTGATACCAATATTTAAATCAGCTAATATGTCATACGATATAAATTTAATGAGAAAAATAGTAGCAGAAGTAGCAAAAGCATTAAATAATGCAGATATAGAAATAATAGAATCACATCATAATAGGAAAGTTGATAGTCCAAGTGGGACAGCCTTACTTTTAGCAGATAGTATTAACAAAGAATTAAATAATTCTAAAAAATATAATTTTGATAGATTTTCAAAAAGAGAAAAAAGAGATAAAAATGAAATAGGTTTTTCATCAATTAGAGGCGGTAATATAGTGGGAGAACATACAGTAAGCTTTTTTGGTGAAAATGAAACATTTGAAATAACACATAAAGCCTATTCAAGAAAGGTATTTGCAGAAGGATCATTAAAAGGAGCAGAATTTTTAATAAATAAATCATCAGGATTTTATACAATGGATGATATATTAAATTAAATAAAAATATGGACTGAATATATATCAGTCCATATTTATTATATATTTGAACACTCTTCAATTTTTTTCCATACATTTTCAGTATATATTTTTCTTTCAGAAGAGAAAGGCAAAAATGTAAAATCATGTAGAGGATTCAATATTTCTTGCAAATTTTTAACTTGATCATCTACTTTGGTAATAGCTATTTTATCAGCTTTATTAGCAACAATTATGCAAGGCAAATTTTGGCTAATAATATAATTGTACATTAGTTTATCATTTTCAGTAGGATTATGCCTTATATCTATTAAAAATATAATTAAAGATATATTTTTGCACTTTTTTAAATACTCCTCTATAAAATTACCAACTTTAACTTGTTCTTCCTTAGACATCTTACTAAATCCATAACCAGGTAAATCAACAAAATAAAATTCACTATTTATTTTGTAAAAATTAATCAATCTGGTCTTTCCAGGTTCACTACTCGTTCTAGCAAGTTTTTTTCTATTAATCATTGTATTAATAAATGAAGATTTACCAACATTGGATTTACCAACCAATACAATTTGAGGTAGGCTATCTTCTGGATATTGTTTAGGGTTTGTAGCTGAAATTGTAAATTCAGAATTTTTAATAATCATATATTATTTCTCACTTTCAAATAATAGATTTACCTATTTATAAGATAAATCTATTATAAATTTTTATATTATAGGAAAGTTCTCTAAACTTTCCTAAATATAAATCAATGTACACAAATTTCATATAATAAAATTTGGCACTCGAACATTTCTTATCTGTATGAAACGAAGTGATCTACAGATAAGTTATACAGAGGAATTAAACGTGGACTGAATTCTATATATTCTTATTTTGCAAATATTAATCAGTCCTCTATTGTTCTGGTATAAGTTTTTTTGTTCCACCCATATATGGCCATAAAACTTTAGGAATATCAACACTTCCATCTGGATTATAATGGTTTTCTAAAAGAGCAATTAGCATTCTTGGAGGAGCAACTACAGTGTTATTTAAAGTATGAGCAAAATAATTACCTTTTTCTCCTTTTATACGTATTCCTAAACGTCTAGCTTGTGCATCTGTTAAATTAGAACAACTACCAACTTCAAAATATTTTTGCTGACGAGGACTCCATGCTTCAACATCACAAGACTTTGCTTTCAAGTCCGCTAAATCTCCACTACAACATTCAAGAGTTCTAACAGGTATATCCATACTTATAAATAATTCAACTGTATATGACCATAATTTATCATACCAATTCCAACTATCCTCAGGTTCACATACTACAATCATTTCTTGCTTTTCAAATTGATGTATACGGTAAATACCACGTTCTTCCAATCCATGTGCACCTTTTTCTTTTCTAAAACATGGAGAATATGATGTCATAGTATATGGAATATCTTGTTTATTTAATATTTGACCTTTAAATTTGCCTATCATAGAATGTTCAGAAGTTCCAATTAAATATAAATCTTCTCCTTCAATTTTATACATCATTGCATCCATTTCTTCAAAAGACATAACACCAGTTACAACATTACTATGAATCATAAAAGGAGGAATACAGTAAGTAAATCCTTTGTTTATCATAAAATCTCTAGCATAAGTTATAACAGCTGAATGAAGTCTTGCTATATCTCCTGTAAAATAATAAAAACCATTACCAGCAACTCTACGAGCAGAATCTAGATCAATTCCATTTAATTTCTCCATAATATCTGTATGGTAAGGAACTTCGAAATTTGGAACTATAGGTTCACCAAATTTTTCTATTTCTACATTGTGAGTATCATCTTCTCCAATAGGTACAGAATCAGCTATTATGTTAGGAATTTTCATCATTCTAGATTTAACTTCCTCAGCATAAGTTGCTTCAAGTTTTTCTATTTCAGTAAGTTCTTTATTTATTTCTTGCACTTGCAATTTTATACTTTCAGCTTCGTCTTTTTTTCCGTTCTTCATTAAAGATCCTATTTCATTACTTAAAGAATTACGTCTATTTCTAAGCTCATCGCCCTTTAAAGTTACTTCTCTATTTTTTTTATCAAAATCAATAACTTCATCAACAAGAGGTAATTTATGATCTTGAAACTTTTTCTTAATATTTTCTTTAACAATATCTGGATTTTCTCTTAAAAATTTAATGTCTAACATAAAAACTCTCCTTTTACTTGTATTATGCACTATTTTAACATCAAATACACTTTTTTACAATATTTTTTTGGGAATTTTTTGCATAATTAGAAATACATGTGAATATAATAGAAAGAGGAGAGTTTTTTATGGAAGAGAGATATATGAAGGATAAAATTTTAATTGAAATTACTGAAGAAGAAGAAAGAAAGGACATTTTAAGAAATATCATACATACGAAGGCAGAACTTACTAATGCAAATAAAAATTTTGAATTTGCTAATACAAATGAATTAGTAGACTACTATGTATATAAAATAAAATCTATGCAAGCAAGATTAGATAGATTAATAAAATTAGCAAAAGAAAAAGGGATTGAATTAGAAAAATTAGCATAAATATACTTTGTCCATCATAAACTTAACTCAGGTGATGGTTATGAAGAAATTATTTAGTGTTATAGTAAACTCGTTTTTAGGGGCCATAATAATATGGCTTATTAATGTTATAGGCACATCATTTCAATTTCATATAGGAATAAATATAGTTACAGCTCTTATAGTAGGGATATTGGGAGTTCCAGGAGCAGTGCTTTTAGTATTAATAAAAACTTTTTGTTAAATAAAAGTAAAAAACGATTGAGCTAGATGGAAAATGATTTGATTATTGAAAAGATATAAAACATATGTTAAAATATAAAAAATAATAAAGAGGAAAAAATAAATGAGAGACGCCAAAATGCTTGATACTGTATATATATATATATATATATCGTAAGTTTTAGAAAAATAAAATTACGTAAACATAGAGAAACTATGTCTTTTTAGAGAAATCTAAAAGACATAGTTTTTTTGTAGTTGAACTCAACCATCAGGGACAGTCATGATGGTTGAAAGTAAATCAAATATAATAGTATCAATTGTTTTATAGAATGGAGGATAAACCAAATGAATGAATTTAAAAATTTTAATAATAATTATGAATCAATAAAAGGAATAACATTGGTAGTATTAGTAGTAATTATAATAATAATGCTAATTTTAGCAGGAATAACATTAAATTTAGCATTTAGTAATAATGGATTAATCTCAAGAGCAAAGAATACTACTGAAAAATGGGAAGAACTATCTAAAAAAAAGATGACGATATAAAAAAATTAGCTAATAAAATGCAAGAAAATAAAGAAAATCAAAATATGGAGAGTGAAGAACCAATAATAAAAGAAAAAGATGCAGATAAATTTAAGTCAGGAGATTATATGATATATAATAGCAAATCAAATGGCAATATTATATGCAGAGTATTATATGAAGCAAATTCAGATTATGGACTTCAAATAATATCAGATAAAAATGTAAAGAATGTAACATTAGGATCTGATAATTTTTCTTTAGCACTAAGTAGTTATAATAATGCTATTGAAAGATTAAATAATGAGGCAATGATGTATTTAAACGCAGATTATGCATTAAATGCAAGATGCGTAGGAAGTAATCCAATAGATAAAACGATAGAAGAAAATGTGTATAAAGAAAAGAATACAAGTATTTCAGCAAAAATAGGAGATAATAATTCAACTGAAGATGTTAATCAAATGAAAAATATTGGAATATTAAAAAGTAATGATGCTTACTGGCTAGCATCTAGATGGTTCCTTCCTAAGGTATCAGCTTCAGGATCTTATTATGAGTATTTTTATATGAGAATCGTGTATACAAATGGAGAAGCGGATTATGGTATTATGTTTCGCATACAATCAAATACTACAAATTCAGATATGTATGGATCAGTAACATATGGATTAAGACCATGTTTTAAATTAGATACTGATATTATAAAAATTACATGTGGAGATGGAACATCTCAAAATCCATATATAATAGGAATTTAAATTAAGAAAACTATTGACATTTATTAAATATGGATATATAATATTAAAAGTCAAAGAAAGTCAAAGTCAAAAAATATCATAATTTGTAAAATAAGGGGAGATAAAATGCGAATATCAGATATAATAGAAGATTTTATAAAAGAAATGCTAGAAGATGATGACTTAGCAGTAATACAAAGGAATGATTTGGCGGAACATTTTAATTGTGTACCATCTCAAATCAATTATGTTATATCTACAAGATTTACACCAATGCAAGGATACTATGTAGAAAGCTCAAGAGGCGGTGGAGGTTGCATTAAAATAAAAAAAGTGAACATCACACATAGCGATTATATAATGCACATTATAAATAGCATAGGAGATAGTATTACAGCTAAGGATATAGAAATATTTATTAAAAATTTTCTAGATTATGAAGTTATAGGAGAAAAAGAGGCAAGACTAATAAAAGGAGCAACGAGTGATAATGTACTAACTTTGCCTAAAAACACTAAAGATGAAATAAGAGCAAAAATATTTAAAAACATGTTAATTAATTTAGTTTAATTTTAAGGAGGTAAAATAAATATGATATGTCAAAATTGTGGAAAAAATGAAGCTGATTTTAAATATACACAAATAATTAATGGAACAAAAAAAGAGATAATACTATGTTCAGAATGTGCTGAAAAATTAGGATTAGATAATGTTGAAATACCAATAAGTTTTAGTAATTTTTTAGGAGATTTTTTTAATGATTATATAGAAAATTCCTTACTACCAACTTTTAGCACAAATACAGTAAAGTGTGAAACATGTGGGATGACATATAGTGATTTTATTAATACAGGAATGTTTGGATGTAGTAATTGCTATGATGTATTTTCTAATCCAATAGATTCATTATTGAAAAACTTACATGGAACAGCAAATCATATAGGAAGAGGTATAAAAAATGGAACTCAAAATATTGAAGTAAAACCTAAAAAGGCAAAGCCAAAAACTGAAAAAGAAGACTTGGAAAAAGAGTTAGACAAAGCAATAAAAGAAGAAAGATATGAAGATGCTGCAAAAATAAGAGATAAAATGAAGGAGATGGGAAAATAATGAATTGGTATTTACAAAATGGAAAAGAATCAGATGTAGTAATAAGTTCAAGAGTAAGACTATCAAGAAACATACAAGGAATACCATTTACTACAAAGTGTTCAAAAGAGGATCTAAAAGAAGTATATGAAAAACTAAAGGAGATAACACCTTTAATAGGATATAATCTAAAGTTCATAAGTATGAGTGATATAGATGATTTAACCAAAAAATCTTTAGTTGAAAAACATGTAATAAGTCCAGATTTTGCAAGAACAAAAATACCATATACAGCAATAATAATAAATGAAGAAGAAAATATATGTATAATGGTAAATGAAGAAGATCATATAAAATTACAAGTATTTACTTCAGGAGTGGATTTAGATAATTTATTAAGCTTAGCAATAGAAATAGATGAAAAAATAGAGAATTTAGTTAAGTATAGTTACCATCAAAAATATGGATATTTAACAGCATGCCCAACAAATGTAGGAACAGGTATGAAAATATCTGCGTTAGTTCATATACCAGGTTTAGAAACAACTGGTAATTTAAGAAAAATGCTAAATGTTGTAAATAATTTAGGCATAAATGTGCGTGGAATTTACGGAGAAGGAACAAAAGCAGAAGGTGATATATATCAAATTTCAAATAATCAAACATTAGGAATAACAGAAAAAGATATTAGCAAAAATTTAAACTTAATTATACAAAAAATAATAGAACAAGAAAGACTTACAAGAAAATATTTGTCAAAAAATTCAATAAAGCTAGAGGACAAGATCTATAGAGAGTATGGTATACTTACAAATGCTAGAAGATTAAGTGAAAAAGAAACATTGGAATTGCTTTCAAACATAAAATTAGGAACAGATTTAGGTATTATAAAGGAATTGACAGATAAAAAAGTATTAGAGTTAATGTTATATACAAAACCAGGAAATTTACAAAAAAGAGAAGGAAAAGAATTATCAGTTATTGACCAAGAAATACTTAGATGTGAAGTCATAAAACAGATTGTAAAGGAGGATTAGTAATGTATTATAAATTTACAGCTAGAGCAGAAAAAGCATTAGAATATGCTCAAGAATTAGCTATGGAATTAGGACATTCCTACATAGGAACAGAACATTTACTATATGGATTAGTAGAAGAAGGTACAGGAATTGCAAGCAAAGTTTTGGGAAATCAAAATCTTACTTCAGAAAATGTAAGACAAGAAATTGAAGAAATAGTAGGAATAGGTGATCATATAGAAGATATAGAACAAATGAGTTTTACACCAAGGAGTAAAAGAGTAATAGAAAATGCATTTTTAGAAGCAAGAAAATTGGGGACAGAGTATATTGGAACAGAGCATCTTTTAATGGGAATTATGAAAGAAGGAGATAGTGTAGCTACTAGAATAATATTAGAAGAGGATTTGAATCCACAGATGCTATATAATGAATTAATAAAAGTAATTAATGAAGAGGGAAACCAAAAGAGTGAAACAAATTCAGAAAAGGGAAGTTATAATTCAACACCAACTCTTAATCAATATGGAGTAGATTTAACTAAAAAGGCGAAAGAAGGAAAGTTAGATCCTGTTATAGGAAGAAAAGAGGAAATACAAAGAGTTATACAAATATTATCAAGAAGAACCAAAAATAATCCCTGCCTAATAGGAGAACCAGGTGTGGGTAAAACAGCAGTTGCAGAGGGATTAGCACAAAAAATAATATTAGCAGATGTACCAGAAATTTTAAAAAATAGAAGAGTAGTAAGCTTAGATATGGCAAGTATGGTAGCAGGGGCAAAATATAGAGGAGACTTTGAAGAAAGAATAAAAAAAGCACTAAAGGAAGTTCAAAAAGCGGGAGATGTTATAATTTTCATAGATGAAATTCACACAATTGTGGGAGCAGGTGCAGCAGAAGGTGCAGTAGATGCTGCAAATATTTTAAAACCACTTTTAGCAAGAGGAGAGATACAATTAATTGGTGCAACTACTTTAAAAGAATATAGAAAATATATAGAAAAGGATGCAGCACTAGAAAGAAGATTTAGTCCTGTAACAGTAAATGAGCCTAGTGAAGAGGAAACTATAAAAATATTAAATGGATTAAGAGATAAATATGAGGCACATCATAATGTAAAAATAACAGATGAAGCGATAAAATCAGCAGTAGAATTGTCTTCAAGGTATATAAATGATAGGTATTTACCAGATAAAGCAATAGACTTAATTGATGAAGCTGCTTCAAAAGTTAGGATGAGAATATACACAGAACCAGATAGTTTTAAAAATATAAAAGATGAAATAGAAAAATTAGATAAAGAAAAAGAGGAAGCTATTAGAATACAAGACTTTGAAAAGGCAGCAAAAATAAGAGACAAAGGAAATGCAAAAAAGAAGGAATTAGAAGATGCTAAAAAAGATTGGGAAAACAAAAACAGCAAAAAAGTATCAACATTAAATGAAGAAGATATTGCAAAAGTTATTTCTAGTTGGACAGGTATACCAGTAAACAAAGTATCAGAAACTGAAAATAAAAAGTTAAAGGAATTAGAAGAAAACTTACACAAAAGAGTAATAGGTCAAGATGAAGCAGTTGTAGCAGTGGCAAAGGCTATAAAAAGAAGTAGAATGGGATTAAAAGATCCTAATAAACCAATAGGCTCATTTCTATTTTTAGGCCCAACAGGTGTAGGTAAAACTGAGTTATCAAAAGCATTGGCAGAAAATTTATTTGGAAGTGAAGAATCATTAGTTAGAATAGATATGTCAGAGTATATGGAATCTCACTCAGTAGCAAAACTTATAGGATCACCTCCAGGATATGTTGGATATGATGAAGCTGGACAATTAACTGAAAAAGTAAGGAGAAAACCATATTCAGTAATATTATTTGATGAAGTTGAAAAGGCGCATCCTGATGTGATGAATATGCTTCTTCAAGTATTAGATGATGGAAGATTGACAGATTCTCAAGGAAGAACAGTAAATTTTAAAAATACAGTAATAATAATGACTTCAAATATAGGAGCAAAACTAATTACAGATAAAAAGACATTAGGATTTGTAGAAGAAAAACAAAATATAGAAAAAGAATATGAAAATATTAAAAAAGACGTAATGGGAGAACTAAAAAAAGATTTTAAACCAGAATTTTTGAATCGTATAGATGAAATAATAGTATTCCATAAACTAGAAGAAAAAGAAATAAGAAAAATAGTAGATATAATGTTAGAAAAAGTATCAAAATTGTTAAAATTACAAGGGATAGAAATAAGTATTGATGATAAAGCTAAAGACTTAGTTGCAAAGAAAGGAACAGATAAGACCTTTGGAGCAAGACCATTAAAAAGAGCAATACAAACAATGATAGAAGATAAAGTTGCAGAAGCTATGATAGATGGAAAAATAAAGAAGAAAGTACAAGTATGCTCTGAAAATGATGAGATAGTTGTGAAATAGAAAAAGCCCCAAGAGGGGCCTTTCTTTTGTGCTAAACAATGAATGTAATTTAAAGGATGCTGAAATTACCAGCGGGATGAACGATTGTTGTAGCCACGAGTTCGGGCTCTGAAAGCAAAGTGACTATATTCCCTATATATGCAGATGAGTTTTTCAAGGAACTTAGTACTGCTGTATGAATCCAAGCCATCCGGCACATGCTGTGAACAATAAGCTTTGACAAATCCTCATCTTTTATGTAAGGAAGCCAATACTTACAGGCACCTATGATACCGTCAAGTTGAGAATTAGTGAGAAAATGAAAATCGATAAAGCCTCTATTCACAGTGTATTTATGGCTTATTATCTGCATTGCAATATCTTCATAATTCTCATTAATGCTGATGCCCTTACTCACCAGGCGCTGGCAGTAATTGCAAGTTGCTTTGCATATGCGTTGTGCCATATTCAAATCATGATTTTTTACAACCCGTTCAATATTTGTGTTTGCCATTTTGTTTTTTATCCTCCTTATTTTTCAAAAAATGGTGTATAATAATTATACAATATTTTACATAATATTTCAAGTTTGGCACTTAAAAATAAATAGTTGTTATTTTTTTTCTTTTATGTTACAATGTAAAAAAATAAATTCTAAAGATAAGGAGAAAAGATAGTGCAAGCTTTAGCAGTTGTATTCATTTTATTAATATTCATAATTATATTAATTGCTATGTCAATTGTTCAGCTAAGAATGGCAGGAATAAAAATAAAAGATTTTGTTAGTTTTATAGATGCAAACCAAAAGTTAGATAGTCTTTCAAAATTTGCTAAAAGATATGATACAATGTCAGCTCAAGAACAAATTATTTATTTAATGGAAGCGGAAAAATTATTTGATAGCTTTGATAAAATACCACAAACAGTATGGGAAGATGAAAAAGATAAATATTCTAAGGTCTTAGACACATATAAAGATATTAGAGTTATGAGATGGAATGAAGCACAAACTAATGCATTATCAACAAAAACTCAAAGAATAAAACCAAAAGAGATGAAAACGGAGTGATTATAAATGACAGATTCATTAGAGGAATATTTGTATACAATATATTATCTAATAAAAATGAATGGAATAGCTAGAGTTACAGATATTGCAAATAGTATGGAGGTAACAAAGGCTAGTACAAATAAAGCACTTAATTTATTAAAAGATCAAGGATTGATAAATTATGAAAAATATAGAAATATAACTATAACTAACAAAGGTATAGTAAGAGCAAAATATATAGAAAGAAGGCATGAACTATTTAGAAAGTTCTTAAAAGACATTATAAAAACAGATGAAAAACTTGTTGAATCAGAAACAGAAAAATTAGCTCATTGTATATCTTGCCATACAGCAGCTAAACTTGAAAAATTTATTGAAAATTATATGGAAAGTGAGAAAAATAGTTAATATATTTACATATTAAAACATCAGTAAAATCTGATGTTTTTTTGAATAAAAGTAAAATAAAGAGAAAAAATATATTTATGAAAAAAATGAAAGAAAATTTTAAAATTATTATTGTTGGTGCACTTACAGGTCTTTTGTGTGGGATATTTGCATCAGGTGGAGGATTAGTATTAGTACCAGCATTTGTGTATATTTTCAAACTAACAGAAAAAGAAGCTAGAGCTATGTCTGTATTTTGTATATTACCAATGGTACTCGCAAGTTTAGTATTCTATCAAAGGTCGGAATATATTGACTGGAAATTAGGAATTCTATGTGGTTTAGGTGGAGTATTAGGAGGATATATAGGGGCGAATTTATTGAAAAAATTAAATGATAAATATTTAGTATTAATATTTATAATATTTTTAATATATGCAGCAATATCAATATTAAAAATGTAAAAATATTAGTACAGAAAGGAATAGTATGTTAGAAGCTTTAATAGGAACTATCTCAGGCATTGTAAGTGGCATGGGAATGGGAGGAGGAGCAATACTAATTACAATATTAGTATGTTTTATGAGTACTGATCAAAAGGTAGCACAAGCAAGCAACTTAATATTTTTTGTACCTACATCTATAATGGCAACAATAATAAATATAAAAAATAAAGAAATAAAATGGAAGTTGGCAATATTAATATCAATATTTGGAGCAGTAGGAGCATTAATAGGATCATATATTGCAACTAAAATAGAAGTTTCAATATTAAGAAAAATGTTTGCAGTGTTTTTAATATTTATTGCAATATTTGAGGCATATTCTTGGTATAATAAATATATAAAAAAGACATAATAAGTATTAGGAGGTAAAAAATATGAAATTTGTTAAAGGAATGATAGCCGGAATGGTAATAGGTGTAGGAGCAACAATGATGTGCAATGAAATGGTGTGCCATGGATCAAGTAAAATGTTAAAACAGGGCAAAAAGATGATAAAAAAGATGGGAATAATATAGTAACAAAACATATAAATATTCATATTATATAAAAGAAAGGCAGGTTATATAATATGAAATATGATAAAAAAATATGCCCAATCATAGATGTAGATGGTGTTTTAGCATCAGGAAAACAATATGATTTAGATATAACAATATCAAAAGATAATAGAACAGTTATTTATGGTATTGTAAAAGATGACTGTGGAGATCCAATAGAAGACGCAGTTGTAAAATTGGTTGAAGTTGATTGCGATTGCAATGATGAAAGAAAACCAGTTTCACACACATTTACAGATAAAAATGGAGAATTTGTATTTGGACCTTTATGTCCAGATAGATATTATTCAGTAGAAATATGGGCAAATAAAGTAAAACATTCAAAGATATGTGCAAAAGTGGAAAAAGATTTCAAATGTCTTAAAGGAGAAAGATTAGATTGCGATTGTCGTATAGATAATAAACCAGAAAGACCTGAAATGCCAAGACCACCAAAGCCAGAAGAATGTGACTGTGGTTGCAAATAGTATAAATGATTAAAGAATAAACGTGGGATTATATTATTTAACCCTACGTTTTTCTGTGTTTTACGATAGGTAACTTTAAGAAATTTTTAAATTAGTATAGATATAAAAACGTAAATATATTACATAAGCTTAAGTTCGCGCAGCCGATCAAACGTAGCCGTTTAGGCGGAGTGCGAATTGAAGCACTCTTCTTACAAAAGTGCAATAAATCGTAGATTTATTTGCACATAAGAGGGGTGCGACAGCAAGAACAAGCGTTGTAATATATTTACGTTTGTTAATGATATATTATAAACTAAAGTTGATAATTACCTATTTTTGTGTTACTATGTTATAGAAGATAGGAGATTATATGGAAATAGCAAATGAATGGAAAGACTATGAAATATTAGATATGTCAAATGGCGAAAAAATAGAAAAATGGGGAGATATAATATTAATTAGACCAGATCCTCAAATCATATGGAATAAAAAAACTAAACCACAAATATGGAAAGAAGCAGATGCTAAGTATGTGAGAAGTAATACTGGTGGAGGGAGCTGGAATTACAAAAAAAGTTTACCTAAAAGCTGGAAAGTAATGTATAAAGATTTAACATTTAATATAAAGCCAATGGGATTTAAACATACAGGTCTATTTCCTGAACAAGCTGTTAATTGGGATTGGATGATGGACAAGATTAAAAATAGTAAAAGACCAATAAAAGTATTAAATTTATTTGCATATACTGGAGGAGCAACTGTAGCATGCTTAAAAGCAGGAGCTTCAGTTTGTCATATAGATAGTTCAAAAGGTATGTGTGAATGGGCAAAAGAAAATGTTATAACTTCAGGACTAAAAGAAAAGCCAGTGAGATTTTTAGTAGATGATGTTGTAAAGTTTGTAAATAGAGAAATTAGAAGAAATAACAAATATGATGCAATAATTATGGATCCACCATCATATGGCAGAGGAGCAAATGGAGAGGTATGGAAATTTGAAGATAATATATCAGATTTAATAGAGCTTTGTATGGGGGTTTTAAGTGATAATCCATTATTCTTTTTAATAAATTCGTATACAACAGGAATATCTAGTAAAGTATTAGCAAATTTATTAGAATTAAATATGGAAAAGTATAAAGGAAAAATAACATCAGGAGAAATTGGATTACCAATGAAAGATTCAAAATTAGTTTTACCATGTGGAATATATGGAAGATGGGAACAGTAAACATATGGAGGTAAATAAATGAATAACTTAAAAGTAATATACGAAGATAACCATATAATTGTAGTAGAAAAAATAGTAAATGTACCATCTCAAGAAGATAAAACAGAAGATATAGATATGTTAACTATTATAAAAAATTACTTAAAAGAAAAATATGAAAAGCCAGGAAATGTATATTTAGGATTAGTCCATAGATTAGATAGGCCAGTAGGAGGAGTAATGGTATTTGCTAAAACTTCAAAAGCTGCCTCAAGACTTAGTGAAGAAGTCAGAAATAAAAATTTTAAAAAATCTTATTTAGTAATTTGTAATGGGAAAATGAAAAAACAGGTAGATACTTTAGTTGATTATTTGTGGAAAGATGAAAAGAAAAATACAAGTTATGTAGTGAAAGAAAATAAAAAAAATTCAAAACAAGCTATTTTAGATTATGAAGTGTTATACTATGACGAGTCTCAAGATTTATCTATATTAAAAATAAATCTTCATACAGGTAGACATCATCAAATTAGGGTTCAACTTTCTAATAGAATGCATGCAATATATGGAGATAATAAATATCATGGAAGAGGTGCAGGCACAGGAATTTGTCTTTGGGCATATAAACTTTCATTCATACACCCAACAACAAAACAAGGAATGACATTTGAAGATCTACCAGAACAAAAAGGAATGTGGAAATTACTGTCTAATTGTGAAATATAAGAAATCCATAAAAGTTATATATTATTAATTTTAGAACGAAGTAGGCATTTAGATTTTTGTATACAAAAATCTAAATAGCTAAGCGTCCGAAAAAGGAACAATTAGAGTTAATACAAAAATTTAGTGGAGCGCAAATTTTTGTTATTAAGTCTTTTTGGTCCTTTAGTGATAAAATTAATAATATATAGCTTTTCACAAAATACATTTTATGAGTTTAAAAAGTAATTTTTCTATTGCATTTTAATATATTTATATATATAATTTTTGTGATAGGAAAGTTGTATAAACTTCCTAATATACAAGGAGGGAAAATGAGTACAGAAATTACAGAAGAAGAGATAAAATCAATGATAGATAATTTAGTATTACGTGCTAAAAAGGCATCAGAAGAATATAAAAAGTTATCTAGTGAAGATGTCGATAAAATTGTAAAAGCAATGTCTATGGCTGGAGAAGAACATCACATGGATCTTGCAAAATTAGCAGTAGAAGAAACTGGAAGAGGAATATACGAAGATAAAATAACTAAAAATATGTTTGCAACAGAATATGTTTATCACAGTATAAAGTATGATAAAACTGTTGGAGTAATAGAAAATAATGAAGAAGAAGGATATGAAGAAATAGCAGAACCAGTTGGAATTATAGCAGGTGTTACTCCAGTTACAAATCCAACTTCTACAGTTATGTTTAAATCTTTAATATCAGCTAAAACACGTAATGTTATAATATTTGGTTTTCATCCAAGTGCACAAAAATGTAGTGTAAAAGCTGCAGAGATTTTAAGAGATGCAGCAGTAAAAATGGGCGCACCAAAAGATTGTATTTTATGGATAGATAAACCATCAGTATCAGCTACTAATATGCTTATGAATCATCCAGATGTTGATTTAATTTTAGCAACAGGTGGAACAAGTATGGTAAAAGCTGCTTATTCATGTGGAAAACCAGCTTTAGGTGTAGGACCTGGAAATGTACCTTGCTATATAGAAAAAAGTGCAAAATTAAAAACATCTGTAAATGACTTAGTAATGTCAAAATCATTTGATAATGGAATGATATGTGCATCAGAGCAATCAGTAATTGTAGATAAAGAAATACACGAAGAGTTTGAAAAACTAATGAAAAATGCAGGATGTTATTTCCTAAATGAAGAGGAAACAAAAAAACTAAGAACAAAGATGTTTGATGAAGATAAATTGAATAGTTTTGTTGTTGGAAAATCTCCATATTCAATAGCAAAAATGGCAGAAATAGATGTACCAGAAGACACAAAAGTGCTAGTTTTAAAAGAAAATGGGGTTGGAATAGAATATCCATTTTCAAAAGAAAAATTAAGTCCAGTTCTTGCATATTATATTGTAAATGATTCAAAAGAAGGAATTGAACTTGCAGAAAAGCTAATAGAATTTGGAGGAATGGGACATTCAGCAGTAATCCATTCAGAAAATGAACAAGTAATAAATGAATTTTCAAAGAAGGTAAAAGTAGGTAGAATAATTGTTAACTCTCCATCTACACATGGTGCAATAGGTGATATATACAATACTAATATGCCATCACTTACATTAGGATGTGGAACATTTGGAGGAAATTCAACAACATCAAATGTTTCAAGTGTAAATTTAATTAATATAAAAAGAGTTGCAAAGAGGAGAGTAAATATGCAATGGTTTAAAGTTCCAAATAAAATATATTTTGAAGCAGGTTCACTTGCTTATCTAGAAAAAATGCCAGATATAACAAAGGCTTTTATAGTTACAGATAAAAGTATGCAAGATTTAGGGTATATAGATAAAGTATTATACTATTTAAGAAAAAGAGAAAAATATGTACATTCACAAATATTTTCAGAAGTAGAGCCAGATCCATCATTTGAAACAATCAAAAAAGGTGTAGAAATGATGAAATCTTTTAATCCAGATGTAATAATTGCGGTAGGAGGAGGAAGTCCTATTGATGCAGCAAAAGGAATGTGGCTTTTCTATGAACATCCAGATGCAGACATAGAGGGAATGAAGTTAAAATTCATGGACATTAGAAAACGTACATACAAATTCCCTAAATTAGGAATAAAAGCAAAAATGGTAGCTATACCAACAACATCAGGGACTGGATCTGAAGTTACATCATTTGCTGTAATCACAGATAAAGAAAAAAATAAAAAGTACCCATTAGCAGATTATGAGTTAACACCAGATGTAGCGATTGTAGATCCAGATTTGGTAATGAGCTTACCTAAGAGTATTACAGCAGATACAGGAATGGATGTACTTACACATGCATTAGAAGCTTATGTATCTAATATGGCATCAGACTATACAGATGGGCTAGCTGAAAAAGCATCAGAACTTGTATTTAAAAATTTAAGAGAAGCATATAATGATGGAAATAACAAATATGCTAGAGAAAAAATGCACAATAGTAGTACAATAGCAGGAATGGCATTTACAAATGCATTTTTAGGTGTATGCCATTCTATGGCACATAAAATAGGAGCAGAGTTTCATCTACCACATGGTAGAATAAATGCAATATTATTACCTTATGTTATAAAATATAATGGTGTAGATTCACCTAGTAAAATTGTATCATTTCCTAAATATGAATTTTATATTGCAAAACACAAATATGCAGAAATCTCAAGAAGAATGAACTTCCCAGCATTTACAGATGATGAAGGATTAGAATCATTAATTAAAGAAGTAAACAAATTAAGGGAAGATGTTGGTATACCAAAATCATTCAAAGAGGCTGGAATAGACGAAAAAGAATTTATGGCAAAAGTTGATGTATTAGCAGATAGAGCATTTGAAGATCAATGTACATCAGCTAATCCAAGAGTTCCTTTAGTTACAGAAATAAAACAATTACTAATAGATAGTTACTATGGAAATTAATGATTATATTAAAACCAACTAAAATTTTTAGTTGGTTTTAAATTTATACAAAATAAATCACGGTATACATGAAATAAAATCATACAAAATGGTAATAATTGCTAAATAGTGATTGACATAAGGAATATTATATAATATAATATATATGTAAAATTATGGAAAATGAAATTCCAAAAATCACAATATTTGTATCATTAAATTAAATCAAATGAAAAATTTAGAACACTTTCTAAACATGTTAAATTTTTCAATTTTATACTTCATGTAAATAAATTATAATTATTTTGTATGCTAAAATTCTAAAATCTATCTGAATATTAATAAATATAGTAAAGGAGATGCAATATGAATTTTAATCAAAAAACATCAATTAAATTTTTGGAAATCAAAAGAAAAGTAGAAAAAGAAACAAAAAAAGATTTACGCTATATGAAATTAATCAAAAGAAAAGAAGAAATATTAAACTATTTAAACATTATGATATTAAATAAAGAGGACAAAATTTTCATGGAAAAATATGATAAATTAGGTCTACAGATTAAAGATATTGAATTACAAACTGCATTTGAAATATTAACATATAATAAAAAAAGAAAAAAAATATACAAAAAATTAAAAAAAGAAGATGAAGAAGATAGCTATATTAATCAATTTAATAAAATAGTAGAAGATAGTGATTATAAAAGAAAAATACTAAAACGTAAGGAAATATTTAAAAAAATAAGTAAAGGATCAAAAAAACATGAGAAATTATTATATGAATTAGAAAGTATAGAAACAGAAATAGCAACAATAGAAACAGAAAAAATAAAACAATTATGCAACAATTTAGAGGAATAGTAATAAAAAGCAAGTGGGTAGTTCTTATGCTAGTAAATATTTTTTGGTCAGAATAATTTGTTTATCTGCTAAAATAGACCTTGATTATTTTAATATAATATATTAGAATAAAATAAGGGGAAATATTTATGAAAAAAATAAATAACTTAAATGTAAAAAAAGAGCACAATGCTTTAATTAGAAATTTTATAATAGGTATAATATTAATAATTATATCAGTTGTAATGTTTGTATTTTTAAATCAAATTATATTACAAGAAGACGAAGATATTAAGGATTTAGATTCAATTATAGTAAGTGAGGGAGGTAGTACAAGTAAGGAAGACCAAAAATCATATATAGATGTAAAAGCAGCTCCTTATAGATTTGCAGTTTATGATGACACAACAGATGCTTACTATATACTTTCAGATGGTACATACTTATATATTGCATACATGTCACAATCTGACTATATGAAATTAAGTGAAAGTGAAACTTATGAAGTACCAATAAGAGTTACAGGATATACAAAATTATCAACTAAAGAAATTAGAGAATTGGCAATTGATGCATATAATTATTCAATGGAAAATGAGGAAGACATGCTAACAATAGCAGACTTTGAAAGCTATTTTGGAGAAGTTTACTTAGATATGACAAAATCAGGCTCATCAAATGCGTCTGCACTAATGGTAATATCATACATAATTTCATTGACTGGATTAATAGTATCATTAATATCAATAATTAGATTGTGTAAATTTAATAGAAGTATAAAAAAAATGGATGATGACAAAATAGAAGAACTAGATAAAGAAATGGAAGATCCAAATGCATTTTATTATGAAAAAGCCCATCTATATCTAACAAAAAATTACATTGTAAATTTTGGTGGAAAATTTAATATAATTGAATACAAAGATATTTTATGGATATATCCATTTATACAAAGAATAAACGGAATAAAAGCATCACAATCCTTAATGGTTTTGACAAATGATGCTAAAACACATAGAATTGCAGAAATAGATATTATTACAAAGAAGAAAAAAGAAGTGTATGAAGAAATATGGAATACAATTATTAACAGAAATCCTAATATGCTAACTGGTTATACAAAAGAGAATATTGCTATTATGAATGATAAAATAAAAGAAATAAAAGAAGAGAGAAAGAATAATAAATAGACTTATTGATATTATAAGAATATATAATAAAAATTTAAGTGAGGGGCGATGATGGCATCGCCTCTTGTATAACTTAAGATATTTTAGTTAATTTTTTGTAATAAAATATAGTAAATTAAGATAATTTATGATAGACTAATAAAAGATAGTAAATATTGGGGGGAGTTAAATGATAGATTTAACAGATGCAATAGAAGAATTTAATAATTATAGAGGTTCAGAGAAAAAGAAAACTTTAATATATAACAACAAAAAGTATTTAGTAAAATTTCCAGATCCAATTAGAGAAAAAAACAAAAATATATCATATATAAATAATGCATTTTCTGAATATATAGGAAGTAATATATTTAAAATAGTAGGATTCAAAACACAAAATACAATTTTGGGAAAATATAAATATAATGAAAAAGAAAAAATAGTATGTGCGTGTGAAGATTTTACAGACAATGAAAATATGTTATATGAATTTGAAAATTTAGCATTAAGTACAAATCCAGATAAAAAAATAGAAACAGAGCTAAATGATATAATGGAAGTTATTGAAGAAAGCAAAATGATTTGTGCAGAAGAAACAAAACAAAAATTTTGGGATATGTTTGTTATTGATAGTCTAATTGGAAATACAGATAGACATAATGGAAATTGGGGGTTTATATTAAATAAAAATACAGGAAAAGTTAGTTTTTCTCCAATTTATGATTGTGGATCTGCTTTAAATCCAATGATCGAAGATATTGAAATTCAAAAAATAAACCAAACAGAATTAAAAAATTTATCAATTAATTGCTATTCTTGCTTGAAAGAAAATGGAAAAAAGATTAATTACATGACATTTATAAAACAAATGAAAAATGAAGAATGTAATAATGCAATTAAAAGAATATTTTTAAATATTAATATAGATGAAATAAACAAATTTATAGATAATGTAGAAGCTATATCTAAAACAAGAAAAGACTTCTACAAAAATATTATAACAAATCGATTTAAAATTCTTAAAGAAGTATATGAAAATATAAAGTAAATTTATTAAAAATAGTCTAAATATTATAAATAATATATAAAATTAAAATAATAGCTAAATTTTAGCTATTATTTTTTAGTGCATAGAGAAAAATAAAATATTTAAATTAAGAATAGCTATGCTTTCTGTGTAATATACTTTAAAAAGACAAAATAAAAGGAGATAAGAATATATGAATTTTGCGAATTTCAAGTGCTGGTGCATGGATAAAATTATTAATATAATAGTAGTATTTGCATTTTTAATATTTATATTGTTTATAATATTTGTAGCAGGTATAAGTAATAATTTTCAAGAAGTATGTACAAGTGGAACAGCACTAAGTACTAAAAAGATTGGTTGGGGAATAAAGAGAGAAGATAATCATAAACAGCCAGATTTAGGAGCTACTAATAAAAGAATAATTGATGAATGTAATGGAATGGCAATGGGAAATGCAGATAAAAAACTTATATATTTGACATTTGATTTAGGATATGAAGCTGGATATACAGAGCATATATTAGATGTATTAAAAGAAAACAATGTTTCAGCAGCTTTTTTTATTACAGGACACTATGTTAATACAAGTGAAGAAATAATAAAAAGAATGGTAGATGAGGGACATATAATAGGAAACCATACTGTTAATCATAAAAGTATGCCTTCATGTAATAATGAAACAATCCAAAAAGAAGTAATGGAGCTTCATAAAACAATTTATGAAAAATTCGGATATGAAATGAAATACATAAGGCCACCAAAAGGAGAGTATAGTGAAGCAACAGTAACATATACAAATACATTAGGATATACAACAGTAATGTGGTCTTTTGCATATGACGATTGGGAAGAAAACAAACAAGGAAGAGAAGAATATGGAAAAAAGAAAATACTAGATAATTTGCATAATGGAGAGATAATGTTATTACATGCAACATCTAAAGACAATAGCAATATATTGGATGAAGTCATAAAAGAAATAAAGAACCAAGGTTATGAATTCAAAAGTTTAGATGAATTTGAAAGATAATAAGGAGTTATTAATTATGGGAAAATTTGATAAACTATTTGATATTCCAGAAGAATTAAGTACAGAAATCCCTAAGGTTACAATATTAGGATTTAATAGAATGTTAATAGAAAATTATAAATCAGTTTTAGAATATCAAGATTTTTTTATTAGAATAAAAATGAAAACAGGACTTATCAACATTAATGGTTTTGAACTCTTAATGAATGAAATGACAAAAGATGATTTAATAATAACTGGAAACATTGAAAGTGTAGACTTTGAAAAGTATGAATAATGAAACAGGAGGAATTAATTAACAAATGTTAATAAAAATACTAATAAATTTTATATTTGGATATTTAAACATTGAAATAGAAGGATACTACGTAGAAAGATTTATAAACACTTGTATTAGCAAAAATATATTTTTATGGGGTATAAAAAGAACTAGATCTACAATAATTTTAGCTAATGTTGGATTAGGAGATTTTAAACAAATAGTAAAAACGGCAAAGAAACATGGATGCAGAGTGAAAGTGAAAAGTAAAAATGGACTTCCTTTTGTAGTAAAAAAATACAAGAAAAGAAAAATATTCTTTATATTATTAATATTAGTATTTATAATTATATACATACTTTCTAAATTTGTGTGGAATATACAAATAGAAGGAAATATAAATGTAAATTCAGAAGAGATAGTTCAATATTTAAAAGATGATGGACTAAAAACAGGAGTACTAAAAAGCAAAGTAAATATAGACGAGATAATAAATAAAATAAGACTTCAAAGAGATGATATTGCATGGATAGGAATAGAACTAAATGGAACAAATGCTATTGTTAAAATAGTTGAAGCAGATAAAAAGCCAGAAATTATAGATGAAAATGATTATTGCAATATAATAGCAGCAAAGGATGGAATTATAGAAAAGATAAGTGCACAAAATGGAACGCCTATGGTAAAAACAGGAGATGAAGTGAAAAAAGGAGATATATTAATAGCAGGATGGATGGAAGGAAAATATACAGGTAAAAATTATGTAAATGCAAATGGAGAAGTAAATGCGTTGATTAATTATTCCGAGTCAGTAAAAATTAGGAAAAAAGAAACGAAAAAGGAGCAAACTGGAAAAACTGAGAGAAAATATTCGATAAAATTTAATAATTTTAAAATAAATTTTTATAAAACTCTTTCAAAATATAAAAATTATGATACAATGTATACAAGTAAAAAATTAAAACTATTTTCTAATTTTTATTTACCAATAGAAATCATAAAATATACTAATACAGAACTTCTTGAAACAGATATTTCTTACAATAAGGAAGATGCAAAACAAGAGGGTGTGAGAAGAATAGAAGAAAAACTAAATGCTATAATATCAGGAGAAGTGCAAAATAAAGAAGAAAAAATAGTAGAGTATGATTCATATTACGAAATAAATTTAACTTATACAGTTAAAGAGAATATAGGAACAAAAGAGAAAATAGTATTTTGAAAGGTGGATATATATGGAAGCAAGAGAAAAAAGTTTAAGAATTTATGATACAAAGAAAACATTCTTTTCAAAATTGACTGTTACTTTTACTAAATTGCTAACACCTACAAAAACAGGAATTAACAATTTATTAATTGGAATGAAAAGAAGTAATGTAATAAAAAGTTTTATGCAGACCGAAAACTGTAAAGACGAAGAAAAGAATAAGTTATATGAAAAAAGATTTGAAGATTCTTATACACTATATTTAGAATCAGTTGATCAATTAGTTATGGATACAATATACAAGAAAGTAAAGGCAGATACAGCTACAGATTTTGAAAAAAACGCACTTTCAAAATATTATAATGTTATACATATAAAAGAAAATGATGAACTAGAATATAAACTTAGAAAACAAAAATATTTATTAGAATTAGATTATAATAACGTTAAAGAATCAGGAAAAAAGAAAACTCTAGATACATATACAAAATTGTATTTATACCAAATGGAACAAATATTTAAAAGGCTATTAAAGCATTATTCAATGAAACTATCTGAAAAATTAACTCCTATGCAAAAAGATGAAACATATGATAAAATTTTTGATACTTTAGAAGATTATATAACAAACATATTACCACTAAAAGATATAAAAGATACAGAATTAATAAAACAAAGTAGTTTATTTGAAACATATGAAGTAGGAAAGCTAGATCAAGTAGATTTATTAGATAAGAGAATGATATTATTAGCAATAAGTAGAAAACTATTTGTACATAGCTTGCCATTAGTAGTTGCAGAAAAATGCTATGTTAAATTATTAAAAGATACAAGAAACTTAATAGTAGATACAAAAATTCAAAGAAAAAGAGAAAATGCATATCAACTATTACTTAGATTATTTGAACAATATAATGAAAAATTATTATCAGTTAAAATCTATTGGGACAAGCCAAATGAAAAAAATGAATATACAACATTTGCAAATAAATGTAAAATGCTAGAAGAAACTAGAAAAGACGGATTAAAAGATTACGAAATAAAAAAACAAATATTATATATTCGTGAAGACATGAGAAAACTAGAAAAATATAATGATAAATATTATAGAATATTGCAATTTTATAGAAATAGATTAGTAAGCTTAGGAGATATGAAGCTAGTTAAAAATAAATGTAAAACAGGAAACTACAAATTAATTAAAGGCAAAATATCAAGAAAGGAAATAATAGATGAAGCAGCATGTTGAGATACATTATAAAGAAATATCAGAAAATTCAGAATACGAAGAAATTATTAATAAAGTAATAAAATGTTGTTTTAAAAAGGAAAATTTGGACATGTTAAAGTTATACATTAGTATAACTTTAACTGTTCCAGAAGTAATACAAAGTATTAATAAAAAGTATAGAAATATAGATAATCCAACAGATGTACTATCTTTTCCGATATTTCAAAAAGAAGAAATTGATTCATTAATTAAACAAAATTATGAAATAGAAGATGTTTTAGGAGATATAATAATATCAATACCAAAAGTAAAAGAACAAGCAATAGAATATAGACATAGTTTTGAAAGAGAATTATCATATATGGTAGTACATGGATTCTATCATTTAATGGGATATGACCATATGAATGAAGAAGAAAAAACAGAGATGAGAAGTAAAGAAGATATTATATTAAATGAATTACAAATTACAAGATAAATAAAAAGGGGAATAAGATGAGTAAAAAAGACGATAGGTTGTATAATCATAATTTTATAGAAGCCTGTAATAATGCAATAAATGGTATCATATATTCATCAACAACTCAAAGCAACATAAAAAAACAATTAGTTTTGGGTGTAATAGTAATGATATTAAGTTTATTTTATAATTTCACAACAGCAGAATTTTTATGCTTAACATTTGCGGTGTTTTTCGTTATATTCGCAGAAATGGTAAATACAGCAATAGAGACAGTTGTTGACCTATATGTAGATGAATATCATCCAAAAGCTAAAATTGCAAAAGATGTAGCAGCAGGAGCAGTAGTACTTTCAGCATGTAATGCTATAGTTGTAGCATATTTCTTATTCTTTAGAGAAACAGAACTAACACATATAGGAGAGAGTATATTTAGCCAAATGGTATCTTCTCCTACACATTTAATATTTGTTGGAATTATTTTAACAGTTATTGCAATAGTAGCAGTAAAAACAATATCAAATTACAAAAAACAAAAAGATCCTATGGCAAAAGTATTTACACCAAGTGGACAAACAGCATTAGCATTTGCAATATTAACAGCTATATGGATAAATACAAAAAATCCAGTAATATTTTGTCTAAGTTTAGCATTATCAATTTTAATTGCTGGAAATAGAGTAAATGATACAAGAAATTTTAGAGAAGTATTATTTGGAGCATTTATGGGACCACTTATAGTTTTTATGGTATATGGACTTACTATTTTAAATTAAAATTTATATATAGGAGAAAAATATGAAGAAAAAAATTATAATACCAATCGTAATAATATGCATTGTTGCAATAGGAATATGTGCAGCAATAATGTATAACAAAATGCAAAAAGATCCTACATTTTTAGGAACAGATGTTGTAGAAGAAGAAAACAATGAAATTATAGCAGAATTAAAAACTGTAGATATATACAAAGGTGATGATAGACCAATAGCTGTAATGATAGACAACAACAAATATGCAATGCCACAAGCTGGACTAAATGATGCATATATGGTATATGAAATTATTGTAGAAGGTGGAGAATCAAGATTAATGCCTGTATTTAAGGGTATAAGCTTAGAAAAAATAGGACCTGTTAGAAGCTCAAGACACTATTTCTTAGACTACGCATTAGAAAATGATGCTATATATGTTCATTTTGGATGGAGCCCTCAAGCAGAATCAGATATATCAAGTTTAGGAGTAAATAATATAAACGGTATATCACAATCAGAAAAAGACTTTTGGAGAGTAAAAGACAAAAAGGCACCACATAATGTAGTAACCTCAACAAGCAAAATTATAGAAATGGCAAAAAGTAAAAAATATAGAACAACATCATCACAAAGTAGTGTATTAAACTATGTTACAGAAGAGGTTAACTTTGAAGAAGGACAAATAGCAGAAAATATAAGCATACCATATTCACAATCCAACATTGTAAAATGGCAGTATGAACCAGAAATACAAAGATATGCTAGATACTCAAAATCAGAAAAACAAAAAGATTGGACAACAGGAGAAGATGTAACCACAAAAAATATAATAATAGAATTTATAGCTAACTCAGTCCTAAACGATGGAGAAAATAAAGATAGACAGAACTTAACAACAACAGGAAGCAAAGATGGATATTATATAACAAATGGTAAGGCAATAAAAATAAAGTGTGAAAAAACATCAAGAAGTTCTAAAACAATATATAAAGACTTAGAAGGAAATGAAATAAAAGTAAATGATGGAAATACATTTGTACAAATTTGTCCAATAAATGCAAATGTAACTATTGAATAAAAAATAGAAATTATTATATAAATCGCTTTTTTTGCTGTCGATTTTCTCCATTATAAGCTAAATGCTTGAAAGCATTTAGGCTGTTGGTAGAAAATCTTCAAGTGTTCCACTTTGTTACACCTGCGCAAAAAGCTTTTTATATAATAATTTCTAAATATAAAATAATGAAAATTAAGGAGAGTAATGGAAGGTTTTAAGTCAGGTTTTGTAACAGTAATAGGAAAAACAAATGTAGGAAAATCAAGTATAATAAATAGATTAGTTGGAGAAAAGATTGCAGCAATAGCAAATAAACCACAAACAACAAGAACTAGAATAAAAGGAATAATAAACAGACCAAACTCTCAAATAATTATTTTAGATACACCAGGGTTACATAAACCAAAATCAAAATTAGGAAATATGATGATTGAAAATGCTATCAGTTCAATACCAGAGGTTGATGTAATACTTTATGTAATAGAAGCAACTGAAAAAAGTATAAATCAAAAAATAATAGATAAAATAATAGAAAGTAAAAAAAATACAATATTAATAATAAATAAAATTGATTTAGTAGATAATAAACAAATAGCAGAACTAATAAATAGGTATAAAGATGTATATGAATTTTCAGCAATAATACCAGTATCGGTAAAAAAAGATAAAAACATAGAAGATATTATTGTCGAAATAGAAAGAAACCTAAAACCAGGCCCAGCATATTATGATATAGAAGAGTATACAGATCAAACGCTAAGACAATTAGTAGAAGAAACAGTAAGAGAAAAAGCATTGAAACTTTTACAAGATGAAGTGCCACATGGAATATTAGTTGAAACAACAAAAATGAAAAACAGAAAAACTAAAGAAATGGAAAAAATTTACGATATAGAATGTACAATTTTCTGTTTAAGAGAATCACATAAGGGTATAATAATAGGGAAAGACGGAAATATGCTCAAAAAAATAGGAACTTATGCAAGGGAAGACTTAGAAAAGATGCTAGAAACAAAAGTAAATTTGAAACTTTGGGTAAAAATAAAAAAGGATTGGATTAATGATATGAGCATAGTCAAAAAATTTAAGGCAGATGAATAGGAGAGTTATACTTATGTTAAAACAAATTGCATGGAATACTTTTAAAACAACAGGAAATATTAATACAATGCTAGAACTTTTAGAAGTAGAAAAAACTATTAGTACAATAAAAGAAAAAGAACCAGTATATAAAAAAGAAAATGATGAATTAAAAGAAGAAGTGAAATGGGAATTATAAAAACAAAAGGAATAATATTATCAGGGCATAATATGGGTGATTATGATAAAATGGTGACAATATTAACACCAGATTTAGGGAAAATTGGGTGTGCAGCAAGAGGGGCAAGAAGACCCAAAAGTACACTAATGTCAGCAACCCAATTTTTATGCTTTGGTGATTTTTTAATATATAAAGGAGCAAGTAGTTATAATATAAACTCATGTGAGCCAATAGAAATATTCTATAATCTGCGATTAGATATAGATAAGCTAACATATGCTTCAAGAGTAGCAAAAATAGTAAATGATGTAACAGATGAAAATCAAAATACATATAGAATTTTACAATTAACATTAAATACAATATATATAATATCAGAATCAGAAAAAGATTTAGAATTAATATTATCGATATTTAAAATAAGACTTTTAAGTTTATTAGGATTTAGGCCAATAATAGATAAATGTACAAATTGTAGTACAAAGGAAAACTTTAGATACTTTAGTTTTAAAGATAATGGATTTAAATGTGAATTATGTAGTAAACAAGACAAAAGTGCTATTAAAATAAGTGATACAACAATAAAAGCAATCAAGTATATAGTAATGTCAGAGCCTAAAAAAGTATATTCATTTGAACTATCAGAAGAAAATAAGAAAGAACTAAAATTAATAAGTAAAATTTATTTAAATGAATGTTTAGATAAAGAGTATGAATAAGCAACAAGTTATTAATTAAAATGTAGAGGCGACTATCAGTCGCCTCTATAAAATATCTATTTTTCATTCATTAAACTTTTAATGTATTCAATTTCTTCTTCAGCATTTAACCTCATAAAAATAGGTTCTCCTTTAGAAACTACTTTCAAATTAGATAGTTTTTTATAGTCATCAAGACTAGACCAATTAACTTCATTTGAAACACCAATTTGTCTTAATACTTCATCAGAGGTTTCTTTCATAAATGGTCTTATTAAAATAGCAATTTGCCTTAAATTAGCAATTAAGTGATAAATACAAGACTTTAATTTTTCATTGTCATCTTCATTTTTAGCTAAAACCCAAGGAGATGTTTCATCTATATATTTATTAGTTCTAGATATATAATTCCATATTTCTTGAATGGAATTAGCAATCTCATAATTATCTATTAATATAGAAAAATTAGAAATTACATTTGTAGAAGCTTCTTCTATACTATTATCGACTTCATTAGGTGTACCTACATATGAAGGCACATTTCCATCGAAATATTTATTAACCATAGATACAGTTCTATTTAGTAAATTACTTAGATCATTACATAAATCGTAATTATATCTTTCTACAAATCCCTGTGGAGAAAATACACCATCTTGAGACATAGGGATTTCCCTTAATAAAAAGTATTTAGTTGCATCCAAACCATATCTATCTATTAATTGCTCTGGATAAATAACATTACCCTTAGATTTAGACATTTTACCATCCTTCATTGTAATCCAATTATGTACAAGTATAGTTTTTGGTAAAGGTAAATCTAATGCCATCAAAAATATAGGCCAATAAATCAAGTGGAATCTAGCAATGTCTTTTCCAACTAATTGAGTATCAGCTGGCCAGTATTTTTTAAATAGACTATCATCGTTAGAAGCATAACCAAGAGCAGTTATATAATTTGTAAGTGCATCTAACCATACATATATTACATGTTTAGGATCACTCAATACTTTAACACCCCAATCGAAAGATGTTCTAGTAACACACAAATCTTCAAGTCCAGGTTTAATAAAATTATTAATCATTTCTTGTTTTCTATAATCAGGTTTAATAAAATCAGGATGTGTATCATAATATTCTAAAAGCTTATTTGCATATTTTTTCATGTTAAAAAAATATGCTTCCTCACTCATTTTATGAACTTCTCTGCCACAGTCTGGACATTTTCCATCTATCAATTGAGTTTCAGTAAAATAAGATTCACAAGGCTTACAATATAAACCTTCATATTCTCCTTTATAAATATCGCCCTGTTTCAAAAATCTTTCAAATATTTTTTGAACAGCATTAATGTGATAATCATCAGTAGTTCTTATAAATTTATTATAATCAATGTTCATAGTTGCCCATAATTTTTTTGCATTATCAGATTGCATATCTACATACTTTTGCGGATCTAGATTGGTATCTTTTGCTTTATCCTGAATTTTTTGACCATGTTCATCAGTACCTGTAAGAAAAAAACAGTCAAAACCTTGAAGGCTTTTATAGCTTTTTAAAAAGTTAGCAAGAACAGTAGTATATGCAGTTCCTATATGAAATTTACCACTTGGATAATATATAGGAGTAGTTATATAATATTTATTCATAATATACCTCTTCTCATAATAATATGGGTATATTTTACTACAAAGATGAGTAAAAATCAACTAAAAATATAGAACTACAATATTAATGTAGCTCTGAACAAAAGTTAT
>Ga0137297_10269_pt1 | contig 40326 bp, 34 predicted proteins | sample RamsorincwithD2O_FD_97191 | JGI IMG/M metagenome (GOLD analysis project Ga0137297, IMG submission 97191) | Mouse cecal microbial communities from Vienna, Austria - Mucin amended with D2O | ecosystem: Host-associated > Mammals > Digestive system > Large intestine > Cecum | place: Austria: Vienna...
ATCACATATACCGCTGCCGTGTTTTATACCTGAAGGATATTTCCGATACAGCACAGGTTGACCAGGAGCATAGGGCACTTATGCAGGCATTTGCCGAAAAGGATATACAAAAGGTGCGCGCTCTATCAGAGGAACATGTGAAAAATCAGAAAATAACAATGCTGAACCATTTGAATATATGATGGTAAAATATGATTTTGAAGCGTATTATACAGATAATGAGGATAGATAGAAAGGAATAAAGGGATGGCACAGGAACATTATTTTTTTGCACTGCTCTCACGCATGAAACATATCCGGCGTTGGGGACTGATGCGCAATACGGTGCGGGAGAATATTCAGGAACATAGTTTGCAGGTTGCAATGATTGCACATGGACTGGCGGAAATCCGTAATGAAATTTTTGGTGGGAAAACAGACCCTTATTATGTGGCAACAGCCGCTATGTATCATGATGCAAGTGAAATTTTAACGGGAGATTTGCCAACGCCTATCAAATATTATAATGTCGAACTGTCGGCAGCATATAAAGAAATTGAGAAACAGGCGGAAACGCAAATTCTGAAAACACTGCCGCAGCAGCTCCGCGCAAGCTATGAAAAGATATTTGAAATGGATGAAGAGACGGGACAATTGGTAAAAGCGGCGGATAAACTTTCCGCCTATTTAAAATGTATAGAAGAATTGCAAATGGGAAATTCAGAATTTTCAAAAGCGAAAGAAACCATAGAGAAGGCGTTGCAAGAAATGAAACTGCCGGAGGTGGAATACTTTTTGCAGCATTTCTTGAAAGGATTTACATTGACCGTAGATGAACTGAAATGAGTTTTCATTCTTTTATTTAAAATGTCTGTTGTACCAGCTTATGAGGTATGCGCTCCGCAAGATACAAGTTTGTAAATTGCGGGGCGTTTTGATTGCTGTTTTCGGAAAAATTGTTTCATATGAAAAATCAAGCGAATCTTGAAAACTTTCATAGATGAAAAACAGATTTTGCGAAATGGAAATCGCGGCGGTGAGCGCAGTCTAAAATATAGAGAAATGCCAAATAGCATAGTCCGGAGGAGCCGGCAAGCAATAGTAATGCAGGAAGTTCCGGTAAATGAATGGCGTACGAGAAAGACTTTACTAAAAAGACGGACAGACTAATTGCCAAAGCAGGTTTTAAAAACCATGCACCGAATTTAATTTTGAAATCAACCACTTTCACCAGCCGGTTTAAACTGAGAGCGGTATTGAGCATTTCGCTGGCAAATAACACAATAATGTATCCATGGATACCAAGCAGCGGCAGCAGCAAATAAACCAATGCAACGCTCATGATGGAATCAATGATATTATATCGCATAGAATAGACCTGTTCATTGAGCCCTTTCAGCATACAATCTACCGCGTGGTCTAAATACATCAATATCACTAATGGCGCCAGAAGTTTTATGTAATAGGCTACCTGCGATGTATGAAAAAAGATAGAACTAATGTTATCAGCATAGGCAATCAACAGTCCTGCAACACCAATGGCAAATATCAGCGAGAGTTCAATCACGCGTGTGGAAATCATGCGGATACGTTTGTTTTGTGTCTGCGCTAGGCATTCTGTCAGTTCCGGAACCAGCAGGCTGGTAAATGCATATAAAAAGCAGGCGGGGAACATAATCACCGGAACCGCCATACCATGCACCATGCCATATTGAGCGAGTGCGTTTGTGCTGGTCATGCCCGACTTTTGCAGACCGGGCGGAATCATGAGTTGTTCTAACGTGTTGAGACCGGAGCGGATACAGGAACTGAAGGTCACGGGTAATGTAATGTATAACATTCTGCCGGCAATATGTTTTCCAGACGGCTGACGTTGCTGGTGACGGTTTAAATCGCGGCGGTATAGCAAATAGGAATAAAGAAACGATAAAATTTCAGCAGTAGTTCCGCCCAGCGCTACAGCAAGGCAGGCATACTCTAGACCGGCAGGCATAAGAATAGAAAGCGCAATGATAGAAAAGACTACGCGCGCAAAGGTTCCCAGAATTTGCTCGGAGGCATTTTTCCCAATTTGCCGCATTGCCATAAAATATCCGTTCAGTGCAGCAGTGGCGCAAATGAATGGAATGCTGAGCGCCATAGTACGCAGTGAGAAAACACAGCGGACGTCGTGCAACCAATGGATACTAATATAATTTGCGAAGCAGCACAGGAGAAGGGCGACTGTTCCGCCGGCAACAAGACTATAGATAAAACAAACGCGCATGGCTTTTTTTGCGCCGCGTGAAGAATGATTTGCCATTTCTTCCGCCACCAGACGTGTGGCGGCGAGATGAATACCGGCGGTAGCAAAGGTGATAGCAAAGCTATAGATGGACATGATAAGCTGAAATAATCCAATACCATTCGCACCCAATTTATTGGAAAGATAAATATTAAATGCAATTCCAACTGCCTGAATCAAAAAAGCGGTCAAGGTCAAAAGAATACCCTGCCATAAAAATGCCTTCAACTTTCTCATTTTGCTACCTCGTCTCATTGCGGTTAATGTTATCCTCAAAACCATCTATGTCAGCGGATAGATGATATTTAGTATATGACTGAGACAGGGCGCTTATGAAAAAAATAGACCGGAGGTTACTTTAAACTCCGGTCTGGATAGATGTTTTAAGAAAGCTGACTAATATAAGATTTTAAGCTGTCCAGCTCTTTGTGCAGCGGTACATTAATCACTTTTTTAATTGCTTGGTTCAGTTCTTCGTATTGGTTTCCGGTGACAATCATTTCGTCATCTTGATGTTCTTCCAAAAGTGCAATACGGTGATCAATTTCATGGATAATTTGCTGTTTTAACGAATCGTGTTTCATAAAATAATCCCCTTTATGTGATAGTTCAGATATAGTATAACGTGTTTTTAGAAATTTTATGTATGGTATAAAACCATAATGGAATTATCATACTAATGATAAAAAGAACAGATAGGAGAGAAGCGTCATATGAATATTTATGATATTGAAGTGGAAAGTATAGACGGTGAAAAAATGCGTTTGGAAACGTATCGTGACAAAGTATTGGTCATTTTTAATTCTGCCAGTAAATGTGGATTTACGCCACAGCTTGGAGAAATACAGGAACTTTTTGATAAATATAAAGACAGGGGATTGGTAGTGCTGGGATTTCCATGTAATCAATTTCAAGAACAGGAACCTGGAGATCATCAGGAAATCAAAGAATTTTGTTCTAAAAATTATGGCGTCACATTTCCGATGTTTGCAAAGATAGAGGTCAATGGACCGCAGGCACATCCGTTGTTTCAGTATTTAAAGGCAGAATTTGGATTTAAAGGATTTGATATGGAACACCCGCTTGGAAATGTTTTAACAGAACTTCTAACCAAAGAATATGGTGATTTTGCATCAACACCAGATATCAAATGGAATTTTACAAAGTTTGTTGTAGACCGCGGGGGACAAGTGAAAGCACGGTTTGAGCCAACAACAGAGCCGGAAGCGATGGAACCGTGTATTGTGGAATTATTGTCATAATCAAAAAAAGTTAGAAATCTCTTGACATGAAAACCGGAGCGTGGTATAATGAAAGCCATATAAGCGGGTATGGCGGAATTGGCAGACGCGCTAGATTTAGGTTCTAGTGTCAATAGACGTGAAGGTTCAAGTCCTTTTACCCGCACCACGTCGGAACGGACTTTGCTTCGTTCCGACTTTTGTTTTTGCACAAAAATCAGTCACATGCTCCGTTGTTCCTCCTTTTTCGGGATACACAAAGGCACTCGGGTTCTGACAACCCAAGTGCCTTTAGCATTTTAAGTTTTTGATGCGAAATCACAATAGATTTCAGTGATGATATTTAATCTTCAATGCTGTCAGAGCCAAACGAACTGACCCAATAATATCCATTTTCGGATTTTTTGTATGTATTTTTATATTCGCCTTGATAAGAACCTGTTCCGCCGCTATATTCACCAAATTCTGCTTCACGGTAAACATACAATGATATTTCGTCACCATAGCGCGTTGCGCGCAGGAGTTTAGTGTTTGATTTTAATGGTTTGTAATATTCGTTATAATACGTAAGGTAATCTTCCATCGACCATTGCGAAAGCATAGATAAATCCGAGGTAAACAAGTATTCTTCGCTTGCTTCGTTATAGTATAAATTATATGATAAGGTCATCGGAAACTGCTCTAAAAAATTGGTCCTATTATACAAGAAAAAACTGGCATATGCAATCGAATATGCAAGGTTTTCACTTTTTGGAAGCGGCGTTCCAAATAGTTTTATTGAAATTTCGTCAAGTTCATCTTTTTGATATATCCCAACGAATCGTTCTTCTTTTGCTGTTTCTCCAAAAGTATCCCCATCTTCAATTGCCGTTTTCAAAAGGTTCAGCTTAGAATCTTCATTAATTTCACCTTTGGAAATAAATTGGGTTATCATATCGTGCGCTTCCGTATCCGTGTACTTCTTATTTGGAACGTCCTTCAATGATAAAATTGTAATGAGTTCGCGTAGATGACCGCCTAACCAAGAATAATTTGTCGTGTCAAATAAATTAACATCAGCATATCCTGGATAATACGATATAAAGCTATCACCACTTTGGGTATTATTAAATAGTTCTTGTATTTCAGGGTCGTTAATATTCACATTTGTTCCTTGCGAAATGATAACTGTTTGCATATTACCGTCCCAATTCACTTCTAAACCTAATGCTTCAGCAATTGCCCGAACAGGCACAAGGGTTCGTCCGTCAATCACCACAGGAGAAACATCCAGTGATATAATTTGTTGTGATTGTTCCGAACTATCCTGAGATGAATCCATGATGTGCATTTCAGGGTCATCAATTTTTAAATGAATGGTATGCGAGGAAAAGTGAGCATAAATGGTTTGGGTTTCTTCCAACCATTGCACTGACGCTCCTAATTTTTCAAATATGGTGCGCATTGGCACCATTGTTCTGTCATTGACAATTTGCGGAGGAACATCAAAAGTTATCTGTTCGCCATTTAATATTACCTTTATATTATCTTCCGCCGCTGCCGGCAATATAAACAACGTGAATGACAGAATAAAAACGAATAGCAAACATAAAATTTTATTTGATTTCATGGCAGTTCCACCTCTATATTTTATATTGCTTAAATTATATCACGAATACGTTAACCGGTCAAGAAAATCATATCTGTGAACGTCATAATTGCAAAATTTTAAGCAATATGGTATAATATACGCAAGGCGTATATTATACGGATTTGAAAAGTGCCTCCGCCTCGCCGCGCATAAGAACACGGCAACCGGCGGAGATGCACGAAATTATACCAATCTGCTCCGCAGATATGGTATAATATATTATATCATTTATAAATTCTGTGAGGTGGAATTATGAAAAAAGTAATATCAATTCTCTTATGCCTACAAATATTAATTCATTTAGCGTCTGCCGCATTTGCTCCTGAAGAAATTGAAGTGACTTTAAACGGACAACTCATAGAAATGAATCAGCCGCCTGTGATAATCAATGACAGAACTTTGGTGCCACTCAGAGATGTGTGTGAAAGACTGGGCGCAGATGTATATTGGTATGCGCCGGCGCAGGGGATTGCTGTTATAAAAAATGAAATTAAACTGTTCTTTACTGTAGGAAAAAATCAATTTGAGAAGATGGTTGTCAACAATTTTTCTGATATGATTGAAAATATAGATACGATACAATGTGAAGAAATATCTCTTGATGTGCCGCCGCAAATAATCAATGACAGAACATTCCTTCCGGTAAGGGCTGTGTGCGAAGCGTTAGGCGCAGAGGTTTATTGGAATGAATCCGCGAATACGGTTGAAATTATTTGTGCGGAAGAATTTATCAACAACAAGAATACAGATACTACTTTTTTTGAAGAATATATAAAATATGAAGAAAATCAGCGGAAACAATGGCGTGAAAAACAGAAAGACAGTTATAGGAAGTTTGATTATACGGTTACTGTTACGGTTAGCGGATTCAAGGATTATGATATGCGCACGGCGACACGAAAACTGATTGAAGCGCGGCTCGGGACAGCAGAATATATTGGTTCGAATACAATGGATATGACGCAGGAGGATTGTATTGTTGTCCTATTCGGATATAACGAAGGGGTTGATATAGATAAATTCCTATCTATGCTTACGGCTGATGCAAAATTTTATATAACTGATGCAAACGAAAATATTATTATAGACAAATCAGATGTGATTAGTGCAAAACCACTATGGAATGGACAAAATCAAAGTTTTGACATAGAAGTGACATTATCACAAGACGGACGGAGGAAATTTACTGCTGCAACAGAAAAGATGGCACAAAGCGACGAAACGAATTATGTATCAATCTATTTAGATGATAATATGATCTCAACGCCGCGCGTTATGGATAAAATAGACTCTGATAAATTGGTTATTTCAGGTATTCCGGATTCCTATGCGTATCTTATTGACACCAAAGGCATTCCGGAATATTTGAAAATAGATGTAGAAATTGAATCGAATCGGTAACAATATATATACAACAAACAGCCTGATACAAAACCGTATCAGGCTGTTTGACTTATTCCTCACATGTCTCACTGATTGGACTATATCGCGGTACTAAAAACGTATCCAGCATGAATCTTGCCCCAAGTTTCCACCCTTCAATAAAACTCTCACGGGCTTCGATGGAAGTGATTTTACTCTGCGCGTTTATGAGTTGGGAAAACAAGTGCTGTTCTTCGCCGCCTAAATAGGCGCGCAATTTTTCCTCAGTATCAAAAACAATTTTAACAAAAGCGGCATATTCAGATTCAGATTTATAAAATTGTTCCTGCGGATTGACGTTGCCGTGATAAAATTCTTCCAGAATGTTCATTACGCCACCCCCTGCCATATCAGAAGTTCCAACAGGGAAGAAAGAATTTTGTTGTCTGTAATCAGCGTATGAAGATGACCTTGTTCGTCACGGTCAACCACCAATGCTTGGAGGGCAACCATTTTATATCTATCATCCGGCTGAATTTTCAAAATATATTCCTTCTTGTCGACTTTTACAGTTACATTGAAACTTGCCTCAAACGGATTTTGCTGCGCCCTTGTAACAAGCTGATTTTGAAGATATTCATACCTATCTGCTTTGAGTTGTCTGACTATCATAAAAATGATCCTTTCCATAATTTTCGTCGCAACCCCTTGAAAAACTTCGGCACAAATGATATAATATTTTTGTGTCGCTGTCTTTTAGGCAGTTGCGCAGTGGGGAAACGGTGTATTCTTTTGTGGAGAGCGCCGTTTCCTTTTTTATTTGGGAAGACCTTTGTGAATCTCATTAACACCTCGCCGCATTACTTCAGCCTTTGATACTTTTAATGCTTCAGAGCATTCTTCAAGTTTTTTTGAAGTATCATCATCAAGTAATACTTTTAACGAGATATTTTTGGGATTGTCCGTAGGGCGTCCCATTTTTTTTGTGCCCAATCAATTCACCTCACTTTTATGGGTCGATAATATTATAACTTACCTACCCATAAAACTCAAGATTTTTTTTGAAAATTTTTTTTATTGTTATTCATAAATATTATCAAATAATAAAAATCCGTATGTCTTTTGCAGCAGAAAATAGGAACCTGATAGCACGGCAGAAAATGTTTTGTGCATATTGTATGAAAGAAAAAGTTGGGAATTCCATGCGAAAGAAAATAATTTTATTAAAAAAGCATAAAATCACAAAAGAATTATTGAATGTGTATAAAATGCAATAATACTAAAATAACAAAACTTACAAAAACAACTATTTATTTCGTATACAATTCACAAAAACGTAAAAAAATCAGAAATAATATGCAAAATATATGGTAAATAGTGATAAAGTAGTGTATAATAGAGATTAAGAAAATGAAATTTGCTATTGCTTTTTTTCCAAAGATATAGTGGAATGAGAAACAAGGAGTAGACATATACTATTTATATGGAGCTTGTACAAAGAAAGAAATCTATGGGTTGAGGTGGTTACAATGGACAAGAAAAAGAGCCGTTGCAGGGGAAATGCCTAAACAGCAGAATCTGACAGTGGTGTATCAATAGAAAAAAAGAAAAATAAGCCGGGAGCATTTGATGTCTCGGCAGAAAAGGTGACAAAAATGAAAAAAACAGAAACCAAAAAAGCAGCGCAAAAGAAAAAGACGACAGTTGTTCGTGCAAAGGCAAAGCCGGTAGCCGAGAACAAAGCAGCGGCACAAATAAAAACGGTGACGGAGACAAAGACGGCTGCAAGCCCTGAAGTTCAGGCAGCCCCAAAAACAGAAAAAAAACCTCCTGTGAAAAAGACACAGAAAAAAACTTCTGTGAAAAAAACAGCTGTAGTAAGTCCGGCACAAGCCTTTTTAAATGGAGAGAATTTTAAGGCGTATGAATATTTCGGCTGCCACCCGCATAAAGATGGTGCTAAAGATGGGTATATTTTCCGCGTTTGGGCGCCTCATGCAAAATGTGTTAAAATTGTCGGTGATTTTAATAGTTGGAACGGTGAGCTGGCGCCGGAAATGAAACAGGTAGAAAAAGGTATTTGGGAGGGAGTCGTAGAAGGTCTGCAGATCTATGATAATTACAAATATTACATAGAGAAAGCAGACGGTGACTGGATTTACAAAAGCGATCCCTATGGTGTTCACATGGAAACCCGCCCCGGAACGGCGAGCAAAGTGTATTCTTTGGAAGGATTCAAGTGGGAAGACGCCCAGTACCGGCGGGCAAAATCAAACAAGAAATTTTTGCAAAATCCGGTTAATATTTATGAGGTGCATTTTGGTTCATGGAAGCAGCACAAAGATGGTTCATTCTATAGCTATACCAAAATGGCAGAAAAATTGATTCCTTATGTGAAAAGCATGGGATATACACATATTGAACTGATGCCAATTTCGGAATATCCGTATGACCCATCGTGGGGCTATCAGGTCACCGGATATTATGCACCCACTTCCCGTTATGGTACGCCACACGATTTTATGTATTTTGTCAATGAATGCCATAAAGCGGGAATTGGTGTTATTTTAGATTGGGTAGGCGCTCATTTTCCCAAAGATGCAAATGGTCTGTATGAATTTGACGGGCAGTGCTGCTATGAAGATGAAGACCCGCTGCGCAATGAACATCCGGAATGGAATACAAGGATTTTTAACTATGGAAAACCGGAAGTACAATCTTTCCTGATTTCTAATGCGCTTTATTGGTTAGAGAAATTCCATATTGATGGATTGCGTGTAGACGCCGTGGCATCCATGTTATATCTGGACTATGGGAAACAGGACAGGGAATGGAGACCCAATAAATATGGTTCCAATGAAAATCTGGAAGCGATTGCATTCCTGCGTAAATTAAATGAGCAAGTCTTTCTGGCAAACAAGTCAGCGCTGATGATTGCGGAAGAATCAACTGCATTTCCAATGGTTACAAAACCAGGTTATGATGGGGGATTAGGGTTTAATTTAAAATGGAATATGGGCTGGATGAACGACATGCTGCAATATATGTCTACCGACCCCTTGTTCCGCAAAAATATTCATGGTAATCTCACATTTTCACTTTCCTATGCATTTTCGGAAAACTATGTTTTGCCGTTATCCCATGATGAAGTGGTTTACGGGAAATGCTCTATGATTGGCAAGATGCCAGGAGATTATGACGAAAAATTTGGAAATTTGCGTGCATTCTATGGTTATATGATGGCACATCCTGGCAAAAAAATGTCGTTTATGGGTAACGAGTTTGCACAATTTGTGGAGTGGAACTATGAAAAAGAGTTGGATTGGCTGCTATTAGATTACAAGAAACACAAACAAATCAAAGAGTTTGTGAAAGATTTAAATTTCTTCTATTTGGAAAATTCGCCGATGTGGCAGAATGATGCAGATTGGGAAGGATTTAAATGGATTAGTCATGACGACCATGAACAAAATATTATTTCTTTCCGTCGGATTGACAAAAAGGGAAAAGAAATTATTGTTGTATGTAATTTTGCACCCGTCCGAAGAGAAAACTACCGTATTGGTATTCCGACAGCGGGTGAATATATACCGGTGTTGTCCAGTGACGATGAAAAATATGGCGGAACCGGAGAACAACTGGAGTCTGTAAAAAGTGAGGCAGAAGCAATGCATGGTTATGAAAACAGCGTATGCCTGACATTGCCGCCAATTTCTACGGTATATTATCAAAAAAAGAAATAATACAGGGGAGCCTGTCAATAAAAGCTGCATTGGGGTTGGCAGCAGATTGGAGTAGCGTTATGTTAAAAAGAAGAAAAGAATGTGTTGCAATGCTGTTAGCAGGAGGTCAGGGAAGCCGTTTGAAAGTATTGACAGAAGAAACAGCAAAGCCGGCGGTTCCTTTTGGAGGAAAATACCGGATTATTGATTTCCCGTTGTCGAACTGTGTAAATTCCGGCATTGATACAGTGGGGATTTTAACGCAATATCAGCCTTTGGAACTCAATGACTATATTGGTAACGGACAGTCATGGGGACTTAATAGAAACTATGGCGGAGCGCATATTTTGCCGCCATATGCGAAAAGTAAAAAGTCAGAATGGTATAAAGGCACAGCGAATGCAATCTATCAAAATATGCATTTTATTGAACTATATAATCCGGAATATGTTCTGATTCTTTCAGGAGACCATATCTATAAAATGGACTACGCAAAAATGCTGAAGTTCCATAAAGAGAAAGAAGCAGATTGTTCCATTGCGGTGATTGATGTGCCGGAGGACGAGGCGTCGCGGTTTGGTATTATGAACACCAAAGAAGATGATGCTATCTACGAATTTGAAGAAAAACCGGAAAATCCAAAAAGTACAAAGGCTTCCATGGGGATTTATATCTTCAAGTGGGATGTATTGAAAGAGTATTTAATACGCGACGAAGAGGATCCGGAATCCTCCAATGATTTTGGGAAAAATATCATTCCGGCACTGCTGGCAGATGAGAAAAAACTGTATGCCTATTCTTTCAAGGGCTATTGGAAGGATGTCGGAACCATAGAAAGTCTGTGGGAAGCAAATATGGATTTACTTAATCCCAATATTCCACTCAATATTAAAGACCCGAATTTCAGAATTTATGCCCGAAATTATGCGCAGCCACCGAGTTTTGTGTCCAAGAGCGCTAAAATTGACAATTCCATGGTAGCAGAAGGCTGCAATATTAAAGGAACGGTGGAAAATTCCATTGTCTTTACCGGCTGCACGATAGAAGAAGATGCAGTGGTGAAGGACAGCGTCGTAATGCCAAATACTACGATTCAAGGCGGGGCGAAAGTGGAATATGCCATTATTGGCGAATGTGCGGAAATCGGTAAGGAGGCAGTTGTCGGCAAAGACCCACTGTATTGTATCAATTCGGAAGAATGGGGTATTAGTGTTGTGGGCAGCGGCAAAAAAATTGCCGATGGCCGTGTCATTAAAGAAAAAGAAATTGTTTGATACGTTATTTACGAAATGAATAAGTCTTTTATTATTCTGTAGATGATAAAGGAAAAGGGTTATGTTTCAAAAATACCGGTCTACAGCGGAGAAAATAGGTGATAATATGAAAATGGTAGGCATAATTTTTTCTAATATATATGATGCTACCATGGGTGAATTAACGAAACACAGAACGGTAGCCTCACTGCCTTTTGGCGGACGGTACCGGCAAATTGATTTTGTGCTGTCAAATATGGTAAATTCCGGCATGTCTTCTGTTGGAATCATTACGAAATACAATTACCAGTCCTTGATGGACCATCTGGGTTCCTGCAGTGAATGGGATATGAACCGGAAAAACGGAGGCGTTTTTATTCTGCCGCCGTTTGGAACCGGTGTCACGAGTATCTATAAAGGGAAGATTGAAGCATTATATGGAGCAGTTGCTTTTCTGGAAAAAGTAAACGCTGAATATGTCGTGATGTCTGATTCTACTGTGCTTTGCAACATTGATTATGATAAAGTGTTGGAACAGCATATTGCTTCCGGTGCGGATGTTACAGTGATTGCAAACAAAGAACAGATGGATACGAACGAAGTGCAAGATTTGGTATTGGAAATGGACAATCAAGGGAAAGTGACTGATTTGGCAATCCAATGCGCGGCGGGAGAAAATTCCTATATTGGAATGGGCATGTACATTATTAACAGACAACTGTTGTTAGAGACCATTCAGGATTCTGTGGCACACGGACTCTATCATTTTGAACGCGATTTTCTGCAACGCAAATATATGAAAAATCAAATCAATATCGGTGTCTATCATTTTGAACGTACTGTTTTACGCAATCGTAATATTACGGCATATTTCAGAAACAATTTAAAATTGATGGATGACAAAGTGCGTGGTGAAATTTTCTGTGAGAACTCACCTATCTACACAAAAGTACGTGACGAGGTGCCGACGTACTATGGTGACGATTGCGAAGTAGACAATTGCCTGATTGCTGATGGATGTAAAATTGACGGCGTGGTGGAAGATAGTATTATTTTCCGTGATGTTACGATAGAAAAAGGGTGCCATGTGAAAAACTGTATTATTATGCAGGGAACAACGGTGAGCAAGGGGACGAATCTGGAATATGTCATTATTGATAAGGATGTTGTTATCACAGAAAACCGGACGTTGATTGGTGCGGATACTACACCGATTATCATAAATAAAGGCGAAAAAGTATAAAATATATTGGATATATTATTGTATTTATACAGATAACGTGATATAATAGTCGCAGAAGTGATTATGATAGAATGAAAAGCGTCGCCGAAACATTTCGTTGCTTTGCCCGAAATCAGTGTGCGCAAATTGATATGAATTAGAAAATGTCCTCGCTACGCTGTGGGTAAAACGCGGAGTAGTGAAGAAAAAGGTTGCCAGTGTGGTTCTATAGATATGACTGAAAATGGTAATGTACAGAAATAATATTCAGGTAAAGTTGTTTGCCGCGGGAGCAGCAAGTAACTTTGCCTGAAAGTAGAAGATCAAGTACCAAGATATATATGGAATCTGCTGGGAAGTGGAATGAGAGAAAAAGTTTGCATTTCCGGCAAAAGCAGCAATTTGATAAAGACGATACGACAGGTTGATACTATAGCTGTATGCCGGTTATGGTATCAACTTTTGTTGTGAGTAGGAGGAGAAGCTATGAAAATATTGTTTGCAGCCAGTGAAGCAGTACCCTATGTGAAAACTGGAGGGCTAGGGGATGTGGCGTATGCCTTGCCGTGTGAACTTGCAGGCAGAAATGATATGGAAGTTTGTGTGATTCTGCCATATTATAAATCAATCAAGGATAATATGGATGCCGGCATTGAATATGTGATGCATTTTGATATGCCGCTCGCGTGGCGCAATACCTATGTTGGTATTTTTAAAGCGCGCAACGAAGAGAAAAATATCACATATTATTTTATTGACAACGATTATTATTTTGGAAATCGCGGTAGTATCTATGGTGAATATGATGATGGGGAACGCTTTACTTTTTTCAGTAAGGCGATTTTGGAATGTATACAACACATTGGTTTTTATCCGGACATCATTCACTGTAATGATTGGCAAACGGCGTTGGTACCGCTCTATTACAGAGCATTTTTTGAACATCATGATGGATATCAAAATATAAAAACAATGTTTACAATTCATAATATTGAATATCAGGGAAAAGTACCAAATGAATTTTTGTCGGAGGTAATGGGTGTTTCGGAATATTGGCGTGACGCAGTATCCTATGATGGCTGTATCAATTTTATGAAAAGTGCTGTTTTGTTGGCGGATAAAGTTACGACCGTATCGGAAACCTATTCTCATGAAATTCGTCATGCCTATTTCGCGCATGGGCTAGAGAATGTTCTGCGGCAAAACGAATATAAATTGGTTGGAATCACCAATGGTATTGACCCAGAAATATATAATCCGGAGACAGATAAATGCTTATATACAAATTTTAATTCTGGAGAACTGAAGAAAAAGTATGAAAACAAGCGTTATCTACAACAAAAGTTGGAATTGCCCGTTCGTGATGATACGCCGGTAATTGGTATGATTACACGTCTGGTATCACATAAAGGGCTGGATTTGGTAAAGTTCATTGGCGAAGAAATGCTCTCACGCGATTTACAGTTTGTTGTAGTTGGTACAGGAGACAGAGAATTTGAGGACTTTTTTAACTGGCTTGCCTATACCCATGGAGATAAAATTGCAGTTAGAATCGCTTTTGACCCTGTGCTTGCCAATCAGATTTATGCAGGAGCAGATTTGTTTTTGATGCCGTCAAAGAGCGAACCTTGCGGACTTTCCCAGCTAATTGCTATGCGTTATGGCACCATTCCGATTGTACGCGAGACAGGTGGATTAGTAGATACCGTACCAGCATATAATCCTGAAACGGGAGAGGGGCGAGGGTTTACATTTAAGTCCTATAATGCACATGATATGTTAGGTGCAGTGGACCATGCATGTCATCTCTATCATGATTTGCCGCAACGCAAAAAATTGATAAAGAATATTATGACCTATGACAGTAGCTGGAAACAGTCGGCAGATCAATATCTGGATGTTTACTATCATATGTAGAGATTTTTGTAGTCTGCTTTACTGATTTAGTGGTAAAATAGGAATTTTAAGAAATGGAATGGGGTAGAGAGAAATGGAACAAAAGAAGGCATTAGAATTGCTGGATAATGAGTGTTTGCAGCAATATGGCTGCTATGCTTCAGAGGCGACGCAACAGCAAATATATAGGGCGTTATGTGTAGTTGTTAGAAATTTGCTGACTAAAAAAAGAAAAACATTTATGGATAAATGTGAAAAAAAGGAAGCCAAACAAGTCTATTATATGTCAATGGAATTTTTGGTGGGCACGTCTCTGCATAATAATTTATATAATTTGGGTCTGGAGTCTACTTTTGAAAGTGTATTGAAAAAGTTAAAAATTGATATCCATGATTTATATAAAATAGAACCGGATGCCGGATTAGGAAACGGTGGCTTGGGACGGCTGGCTTCTTGTTATATGGATTCTGCAACATCGCTGTCTATGCCTGTGACAGGGTTTTCTATTCGATATGAATTTGGTATTTTCAAACAGAAAATCGTAGACGGCTGGCAGATGGAATTTCCTGATGACTGGCTTGGTATGGGAGACGTATGGTTAGTGCAACGTCCCGATGATGCTTTTGAAGTGAAATTCGGCGGACGAGTAGAGGAAAGCTATGACAATGGTCGTTATACAGCAAACCAAGTAGATTATAATAGTGTAATAGCAGTACCATATGATATGTTCATTTCCGGTCACGGTTCCAGCGCAGTGAACAAGTTAGTGCTGTGGGGGGCAAAATCGCCCAAAAGTCTTGACATGACAGCATTCTCACGCGGAGAATATGTAAAAGCATTGGAAAACAACACCATGGCGGAAGTGATTTCCAAAATCTTATATCCTGCTGATGACCATATTGACGGAAAACGGTTGCGGTTAAAACAGCAATATTTACTGGTTTCCGCATCTTTGCAGAGCATTTTGCAGAATCACTTAAAGAACTATCAAACATTGGATAATTTAGCGGATAAAGTGGCGATTCACATTAACGATACGCACCCTGCGCTATGCGTGCCGGAACTAATGCGGTTGTTGGTAGATGAACACGGTTATGGTTGGGACGAAGCTTGGGAAATTACCGGCAAGACATTGGCATATACCAACCACACTGTTATGAGTGAGGCACTGGAACGTTGGTCGGAAACGCTGTTTCAGGAACAATTACCGCGCGTTTATCAAATTGTATGTGAGATTAACCGCCGTCTGTTAGAACAACTCAATGAAGTGTATCCGGGTGATATTCCCAAAATCGAATATATGGCGGTAATTGCCCATGGAGAAATCAGAATGGCGAATCTGTGTCTGGCATGTTGCCATAAAGTCAACGGTGTGTCGCAGCTTCACAGTGATATTTTGAAAAACAGTATTTTTCGCGATTATTACCAAATTGGAAAAGAAAAATTTACGAATGTTACCAATGGTATTGCCTATCGCAGATGGCTTTGTCAATCCAATCCGGAATTGACGAGTCTGTTGACGGACTTAATTGGAGATTCTTTTATTCAAGATGCTTCGCAGCTTGAAAAATTGATGAAGTTCCAGAATGATAAAACAGTTTTGGAAAACCTGAAAAAGGTGAAACAGAATAATAAAGTCCGTCTCAGTAATTATATTGCAAAAGCAAATGGTATTAAGGTAGACCCAGATTCTATTTTTGATGTACAAATCAAACGGTTGCATGAATATAAACGGCAGTTGCTGGATGTATTGCATATTTTGTATCTGTACAATCAAATCAAAGCGAATCCAAATTTAGATATGCCGCCACGCACTTTTATTTTTGCGGCAAAAGCCTCCAGTGGCTATTTTATGGCGAAACAGATTATCCGTCTGATTGTGGCTGTTTCAGCATTGGTCAATGCAGACCCTATTGTGCGTGATAAAATTAAAGTTGTCTTTATTGAGGATTATAAAGTTTCGTTGGCGGAAATTATCATACCGGCAGCAGAAATTTCTGAACAGATTTCTGTAGCAGGAAAGGAAGCGTCCGGTACCGGTAACATGAAATTGATGATTAACGGTGCAGTGACCATTGGAACAATGGACGGAGCGAATGTGGAAATTTTCCAGCAAGTAGGCGAGGAGAACATGTTCTTGTTCGGTCTGCGTGCGGACGAGGTGGAAGCGCTTTGGCAGAAGGGCTATGACCCGCTGGTATATTGCCGTGAAAACGCACAACTCAAAGCAGTGCTGGATATGCTGATGAGTGACGTGTTGGGAACTCGTTTTGATGATATTGCGAAGTCCTTATTATCCAACAGTTTCGGCGCGGCGGATGCCTATATGACGCTGGCAGATTTTTCTGATTATGCACGGGCGCAGCAGGAGGTTTCTAAAGTATATCAGGATCAAAACAGATTCATGAATATGTCGCTGGTCAATATTGCAAAAGCCGGTATCTTCTCTGCTGACCGCTCTGTGAAAGAATATGCAGATAAAATTTGGCATATCAAAAAAATATAAGAAATACGTTAGTTGATATTGAAATTGGGGAAAGCTGGCGAAAAAGGGGCGCCGGACGGAACGCGAAAAAGCAAGGACTTGTCCTTGCTTTTTCGGCATGTGGCGAAAGCTACCATGCAAGAAATTGTTTCTAATGGTATCGGGGGAAATCATAGATGCAGATTTTATATGATAGTAAACAGGAAATTTATAAAAAACCGTTTGGATGTTTGCGGCAAAATCAAAACTGCGAAATCAATTTAAAAATTCCGCGTCGCATGGCGGCATTATATGCCTGTCTTTGTATGGAAAGTGAAAACGGTTATTATAAAGAATATCCACTCTATTGGAGCGGGTTGGAAGAAGGCTATGATTGCTATTCTTTGTCCTTTTGTTTGGAGCAAACAGGCTTATATTTCTATTTTTTTAAAGTGCGCACGGAAGATGCAGAATCCTTGGTATTCCGCTGCGGCAGTTCCAAAACAAGTATCCATATGGGAGATAAATGGCAGTTAACCTGCTTTGACGCGGACTATGAGACGCCGGAAGCCTTTAAAGGAACCGTGATGTATCAAATTTTTCCTGACCGTTTCCATCAGGCAGGAAAACCGGATTTAACAGATAAACTAAAACCGTTTACAATACATGAAAATAAACAGGACACGCCGTGCTACGCGCCCAATGAACAAGGGGAAGTGTTGAACAATGATTTTTACGGCGGGACGCTGCAAGGAATTGAAGAAAAACTTCCCTATTTACAAGACCTTGGCGTATCCGTTATTTATCTGAACCCGATTTTTATGGCATTTTCCAACCACCGTTATGATACGGCGGATTATCGGCGGATTGACCCCATGCTGGGAACAGAAGAAGATTTTCGCAGACTATGCCATAAGGCGCATGAAATGGACATGAAAATCATATTGGATGGTGTGTTTTCCCATACCGGAAGCAACAGTATCTATTTTGATAAAGAAAATGTTTTTGGAACAGGGGTATATCATAACCCTGATTCGCCCTATGCCTCTTGGTATGATTTTCAGGACTATCCTGACCGTTATACCAGTTGGTGGGGCATTCAGACGCTGCCATGTGTCAATGAGATGGAACCGGATTATGTAAAGTTTATCATAGAAGATGAAGATAGTGTTATTGCCCATTGGATGAAACTTGGCGCGGACGGATTTCGGCTGGATGTGGCAGATGAACTGCCGGATGAATTCATCAAAAAACTGCATCAAAAAGTGAAACAACTCAATCCAGAAGGTTTGGTGATTGGTGAAGTGTGGGAGGATGCGTCCAACAAGGAGAGTTATGGGGTCAGAAGAAAATATTTTTCGAATACGGAATTGGATTCTGTGATGAACTATCCCTATAAAGATGCGATTTTGCACTTCGCGGCAGGGGAAACTACGGCGAAATCATTAGCAGATACTGTAATGACGATTGCAGAAAACTATCCCAAACCGGTTCTGGACTGTTTGATGAACAGTTTGTCAACACATGATACCGTGCGCGTTCTGAACACGTTTGAACATGTAGGGGATGGGCTGGAGCGTGACCAACGGGCAGCATACATTATGCCGCCGGAAATTTACCGGCGCGCAGTGGCACGGGAAAAAATTGCAGCATTTTTACAATATCTTTTGCCGGGCAGCCCTTGCATTTATTACGGAGATGAAGCAGGAATGCAAGGATTTGAAGACCCGCTGAACCGGCGCTATTTTCCATGGGAAACGATAGACTGGCATTTGCATGATTTTTATAAAAAATTAGGGAGCGTCAAAAAGAAATACTGCGCCCTGCGTGAGGGAACTGTAACAGCAAAGGCAAAAGAAAAATATGTTTTTTTGCTCAAACGAAAGTGGGAACAGGAAACGCTTTGGGCGATTGTCAACATGGGACAGGAAGCATATTACTATCCGGCGGCAGACGCTGAAGTGATTTTATCAAACGGAACGACACAAGAAGAGGAGTTGCTGCAAATTAGAAGCCATGGATTTGTGTTGTTCTGGCGCTAATTAGATGGTTAAAGGTCGATAAATCAGTTGATGAAAGTTATTTTTTTCGACCACATTTTCATATTGCGGTAGCAGTTAAAATTTATTTGCCATATAGAAAGGCAGGGAATTTGATTCCCTGCCTTTCTATATCATTTTGCAGATGATACTAATGCTGATAAAGTTATTGTCGGACACCTTGTAAAAGTAGAAGATTTAAAAGAGAAGCAAGAATTTGATTGTTTGTGATAAGCGTGTGCGCTTGTCCTAAATTCTCTTCACGGTCAACTTCCCATGCCTGTAGGGCAGCGATACGGTATTTGGTATCCGGCTGAACTTTTAAAATATATTCTTTTGTATTTACTGTTATTGTCACGTTAAAACTGGCATCTAATGGGTCTTGCTGCGCCCATTGAATCAGCTGGTTTTGAAAATAAGTAAATCTTTTTGCGTCTAGTTGCTTAATTACCATAAAAAACATTCCTTTCTTTTAAGCATATAAAAATTTTAGATTCCATATGAGGTTCTTTTAGAGTTAGATGTATCTGGCATAAGTAGCATTTCTCACGAGAGGGAACCGGTTTCTATTGTAGTTGCATTGCATTTTTGAAACAAGTGGTACATAATTATTTTGTTGTAGATTGAGGAGACACGAAAAAACTCTTTCTGTTTGCATTTTAATCACTAAAAGTATATCTATGCGACTATTTTAATTCATATCTATATAAAAGTCAAGGAATTTTAGTAAAATGAAAAAAAATTAGTAAATAACTTTAAAACATTATAAAATAAAACTTTTAGATTTGTGTATTCTGACAGTAAATTTTTTGCTAGATGATATGAGCAGCGATGAAACTGATTTTAAGAGTCGAAAGAGTTTATAGAATCAGAACATATGGAAATTGCAGATAGATTTCCCAGGAAATTGAGCAGATATTTCCTGATTCGTAGATTAAAATTTATGCAGTTTAACCTTATTGACAGTTGACAAAAAGAGGAGTATAATTAGAATGCTAATATAGTGGCGTATGCCATTTTACATAGAGGGGAGTTTCTCGGCATATAAATTGTATACAATTTTTTGTATTACAATGGCATGGGGAATCTTTTAAAATTAGAGGGAAAAGGGTGAATGACTTTGGAAATGGTAATATTTCTGATTTGTTTTCCATTTTTAGCAGCATTGTTGTTGTTTTTCATGCGTAAGAGTGGTCCGGTTCGTAAATATACGCTGTTTGGGCTGTGTGCTGTGATTGTAACGGCAGTAATTGGTTATGCGGTTACAGAATTGATTTCCGGTGAAACGCATCGCTACTTTGTACATACGGAATTTGTCGATAAGCTGATGCTTGGAGGCGAATGGCTGCTGATGGGATTGATTTTTTACTTTGCCTTCCGCCACCGGAAATATTATGTGGCATTGCTTTCTGCTGCACAGACAGGACTTATGACTTGGCTGGAATTAACCGGCAGAACAGAACTTGGCGGATTTCATGTAGCTTCTGATAAGCTGACTATTATCATGTGTTTGATTATTGGCATTGTGGGATGTCTGATTTGTGTCTATGCAATGGGATACATGAAAGACTATCACAGTCATCATACAGAATTCAAAAAACGGCGTAGTTATTTCTTTGCGCTTTTGTTCGTTTTTCTTGGCGCGATGTTTGGGCTGGTGTTTTCCAGCAATTTAGTCTGGCTCTATTTTTTCTGGGAAATTACAAGTGTTTGTTCTTTTCTGTTGATTGGGTATAACCAGACGGAAGAGGCAATGCGCAATTCCTTCCGCGCATTATGGATGAACTTGCTCGGCGGACTTGGATTTGCCGCGGCAATTGCCTATTGCGCAATTCGGCTGGAAACGCTGGAATTGCAGACCGTGATTCAACTGGGCACCATGGTACCTGTAGCAATTATTCCGATTACATTATTGGCATTTGCAGGTTTGACCAAAAGCGCGCAAATGCCCTTTTCGAGCTGGCTGCTTGGCGCCATGGTAGCGCCAACGCCAACTTCCGCACTTTTGCACTCGGCAACAATGGTGAAAGCCGGCGTGTATTTGCTGCTGCGTCTCGCGCCCGCACTGTGTGCGAATTTGGCAGGAACAATGGTGACAACCATTGGCGGGTTCACCTTTTTTATGACCTCCATGCTGGCGATTGCGCAGAGCGACGCCAAAAAGGTTTTGGCATATTCCACCATATCGAATCTTGGACTTATTACAGCATGTGCCGGTATTGGAATGCATGAGGCGGTTTGGGCAGGCATTTTGCTGATGATTTTCCATGCAGTATCTAAGTCGTTAATGTTCTTGTCCGTGGGAGCGGTGGAAAATGTAACGGGCAGCCGGAACATTGAGGATATGCATGGGTTGATTGTGAAATTGCCGCGTCTGGCATTCGTTATGATTGTCGGGATTGCAGGTATGTTTTTGGCTCCGTTTGGAATGCTCATTTCAAAGTGGGCGGCGCTCAAAGCATTTGTGGATTCCAACAGTATTTTGTTGGTTGTATTTCTGATATTCGGTTCTGCCACAACGCTCTTTTATTGGACAAAATGGCTGGGAAGTCTGGTGGCAGTTCACCACAATTCGGAACGTTTGGAAGATATCACAAAAGGGAGCGAATGGCTCAGTTTGATTTGTCAGGCGGTTCTTATGTGTTTATTATGTCTGACATTTCCGGTGGTATCCAGCTATTTGATTGAGCCGTTTTTAGGTGATATGTTCCATCAGACGCTGCCGGCGATTATTAGCAGCGGGAATATCCATATCATGGCGCTGATGTTGTGTGCGATTGTCATTTTGCCGGTTGCCATGCGCCTTTTGACGATTCACAGAAAAAATAAAATGGTAACCTCCTATATGGGCGGTGTAAATACAGGCGATGACAGAACGTTTACAGATTCCTATGGGAAAACCAAGCCAATGTATCTTGCAAACTGGTATTTGGACGATTGGTTTGGGGAAAAGAAACTGCTGAAACCCTCGCTGATTTTGTCTACAGCGGGACTGATTGTGCTGATGATTTTGGCGATTGGAGGTGCTGTGTGATGGTATGGCAGATTTTAGGGGCGGTTTGTTACATCATTTTAGCGCCGGTTCTGGGCGGACTTTTGCAGGGAATTGACCGAAAACTCACAGCGCGCTTGCAGGGGCGGCAGGGACCGCCCCTGCTGCAGCCGTTTTATGATGTATACAAATTGTTTTCCAAAGAGGTTGTTGTGGTCAATGACGTGCAAAATTTTTTGGTAGGCGGATTTTTGCTGTTTGTTGTATTCAGCGGCGCGTTGTTCTTTTTTGGCGGAGATTTGTTGTTGGTGTTCTTTGCATTAACGTTGGCAGGTATCTTTTTCACTATGTCCTCTTGCTCTGCGAATTCACCCTATAGTTCTATGGGGGCGCAGCGGGAACTGATGCAAATGATGGCATATGAACCGATGGTACTGTTAGTAGCGATTGGATTTTACGTGGCGACAGGTACGTTTAATGTAAGGGAAATGATTTTGTATGATGGGTTGCCGGCGATTGTCTATCTGCCCGGTATCTTTATTGGATTTGTATATATTTTAACCATCAAATTTCGCAAATCGCCGTTTGACTTGTCCACCTCTCACCATGCGCATCAGGAGATGGTACAGGGATTGACAACGGAATTGTCGGGAAGCGTTTTGGGACTTGTGGAACTGTCGCATTGGTATGAAAATATCTTTTTGCTGGGCGTTGTTGGCTTGTTTTTCTATAAAGCGTCTTGGTGGAGCGCCATTGCTGCAATTGTTGTATGTGCGATATCCTATTTTTTGGAGATTGTCATTGATAACGTGTTTCCTCGTGTAAAATGGCAGAGTATGTTGAAATCAGCCTGGCTGGTAACATTGGTGGCAGGTGTTATCAATTTGATGATTATTACAGTGATATAAGAACCCTTGAGAAAAGCAAATCATCTGATAGAGGAGAGGAATTTATGAAAGTGTCGAAATCGCCATGGCTTATGCATTATGACGGGTCAAGCTGCAATGGCTGCGATATTGAAGTGCTTGCATGTCTGACGCCCGTTTATGATGTGGAGCGTTTTGGCGTGATGAATACAGGAAATCCCAAACATGCGGACATTTTTTTGATTACCGGCGGTATCAACGCGCAAAATGCGCCGGTTGTCAAACAGTTATATTCACAAATGCCCAATCCAAAGGTGGTTGTGGCAGTTGGCGTATGTGCATGTAACGGTGGGATTTTTAAAGAGTGTTATAATATTTTGGGCGGCGTGGATACGGTTTTGCCGGTTGATATTTATGTGCCCGGCTGCGCTGCGCGTCCGGAAGCGATTATAGATGGCGTTGTTCGGGCAGTTGCGTTGCTGGACGAAAAGAAAAAAGCACTCTCGCAGGAACAAGTGAGCAGCAAGGAGGCGTAAAGAGTATGGAAGGAATTACCACGATTGGTCCGGGCAGCCTGGTACCGGAGGCATTGAAAATTCATCACGACGGCTACCGTCTGATTCAAATTTGTGCAACCAAGGTTGAAGACGAATATGAAATTACCTATTCATTCGGAAAAGATTATGATATGATTGGGCTTCGGATGCGGGTCATGCCGGGCGCTGAAATCATGAGTATCAGCAATATTTATGCGCCGGCGTTTTTGTATGAAAATGAAATTCAAGACCTTTTTGGTATTAAGGTGAAGCTGATGACATTAGATTATGAGGGGAACCTTTACCGGATTGAACACAAAAAGCCGTTCCAGTAAACGGCGGGAAAACGGATATGAAATGAGGGAAGAAACATGTCAGTACGTAGCGTGGTACCATTCGGGCCACAACATCCTGTCCTGCCGGAACCAATTCATCTGGACTTGGTTTTGGAGGACGAAAAAGTGATAGAAGCGATTCCGTCCATTGGATTTGTACACCGTGGACTGGAGAAATTGGTTGAGAAAAAGGATTTTCAAGAATATGTCTATGTGGCGGAGCGTATCTGCGGCATTTGCAGTTTCATGCATGGCATGGGCTATTGCAGCGCGGTTGAAAATATTATGGACGTCGTTGTCCCGCCGCGCGCGAATTATTTGCGGACAATTTGGTGCGAAATGTCGCGCATTCACAGTCATTTGCTGTGGCTGGGATTGCTGGCGGACGCATTTGGATTTGAAAGCCTGTTTATGCAGTCGTGGCGTATGCGCGAAAAAATTCTGGATATGTTTGAAATGTCTACGGGCGGAAGAGTTATATTTTCCGTGAATAAAGTCGGCGGCGTCCGCAAAGATATGGACAAGGAAATGCTGCGGGAATTTTTGAAAGTATTCGACGACATTGAACAGGAATTGAAAGTGCTCACAAAAACATTTTTGGAGGACTATGCTGTCAACAGCAGGTTACGTGACGTTGGTGTGTTGACAAAGCAGCAGGCGCATGAATTAGGCGCAGTCGGACCGTTTATGCGCTCCAGCGGTATTGCGCTGGATAATCGTAAGCTGGGATATGCTGCATATCCCGAATTGGATTTTGAACCGATTACCAGTGATGTCGGCGATTGCTATGCGCGCTGCGACGTTCGGATTCGGGAGATTTTTCAGTCTATTGATTTGATTCGTCAGGCGGCTGCCAAAATACCGGAGGGAGAACTTGCGGCAGCGGTGAAAGGGTTCCCGCAAGGCGAACATTTCATGCGTGTAGAACAGCCGCGCGGCGAGGCAATCTATTATGTGAAAGCAAACGGCACGAAGTTTCTGGACAGGGTGCGTGTACGCACTCCCACTTTTGCAAACCTGCCGGGTATGCTGGAAACATTGAAAGGCTGTCAGCTTGCAGACGTGCCGATTTTGATTTTGACAATTGACCCTTGTATTAGCTGTACAGAGAGGTAATTGATATGAATATGATGAATTTTACAAAAACCGTCCTGAAAAATCTGTTTTCAAAACCGGCTACACGCAATTATCCGGCGCAGCCGAAAGAATTTTTTGCGCGGACGCGTGGACATGTAGAAATTGAGATTCAATCTTGCGTTTTTTGTGGGTTGTGCTCTAAGAAATGTCCCACTGGGGCAATTACGGTAGACCGTGGTGAAAAACAGTGGTCGATTGAACGGTTTGGCTGTATCCAATGCGGTTATTGTGTGGAAAGTTGTCCAAAAAAATGTTTATCCATGTGTCCACCGTATCCGCAGCCGGAAGCGCAAAAACCGACGGAATCTTATGTCCAGCCGGAGCCGGAACCGCTGGAAGAAACTGAAAAACAGGAAAATGCAGAACAATAGGGCAGAAATGAGAGGCGGGTCACAAATTGATTCGGCTCTCCATTATTATCAATATTCTGAAATGAACAAGATTGAGGGCAAAAGACGTGGGGAAAACGTATTGTCCGAGTATTTGGGCAAAAATACTGAGGAAAGAAGGAAACAAATTATGCATGAATATCATGAAGCAATCCATATTATTGAACATGCGATAGACCAAGCAAAAGCGGAAGGAAAGAGTAAAGTCACAAAAATCAACTTAGTAATTGGGGAAAGTTCCGGTTTTTCCGGTGACAGTATCCGGTTGCATTTTGAGGAAGCTGCAGTTGGTACCATATGTGAAGGTGCGGAAATTTGCGTGAAGCCGGTTAAGACAATGCTGCGCTGTCCGAATTGCCGTGAGTTGTTTGCGCGCCGTCCGTTTCATTTTGAATGTCCGCACTGCGGTACGGAAGGGGAACCGAGCGAGGTTGGAAAAGAAATGGCGATAGAGAGCATTGAAGCGCAATGACATGCCGTGTGAATGCCATTGGTGTGGTGCAGGGCGTGGGATTCCGCCCCTATACTGCGCGTCTGGCGCGACGGTTGGGATTGTGTGGCAGTGTGCGCAATTGCGGCGGTATTGTTGAAATTTTGCTGCAAGGCAGCGAAACGAAAATCGCCGCATTTTTGCAGCAACTGGAAAACGAGCCGCCGGAGGGAGCGGTCATTCTTCGACTGGAAACGGAGTGGCTGCAGCACCAGCCTTCTTGGAAGGAATTTGCGATTTTACCCAGCGGCGGAGTAACAACGGAAACACCCATTTTACCGCCGGATTTACCCACTTGCCGCCGGTGCTTGGAAGAACTCCATACGCCGGACAACAGACGATTTCGCCATCCGTTCATCAGCTGCACTGCCTGTGGGCCGCGCTACAGTATCATGGAGGGCATTCCGTATGACAGAGAGACGACTACCATGCAAGCGTTTCCGCTGTGTGATACTTGCGCGGAGGAATATTGGGGCGATGTGCGGCGTATGCACGCGCAGACAATTTCCTGCCACGAGTGCGGGCCGCAATTGTTGTTTCGGGCGGGCAATAACGAGTGGAGCGGAGAAAACGCTTTATGTCGTGCAGCAGAAAAGTTGGAGCAAGGCGGAATAATCGCCATAAAAGGGATTGGCGGATATCAGTTTGTATGCCGTCCAGACATGCAATCGGCGGTGGTGCGTCTGCGTCAAATCAAAGAGCGGAAAAAGAAACCGCTTGCCGTTATGTTTCCCACACCGGAGACGGTTTGTGAATTTTGTCATGTGAATGCAGAGGAACAAAACCTGTTGGAAAGTCAGGCGCGTCCTATTGTTTTGCTGAAAAAGCGGACGGAATGCTTTTGCAGAGAAGTGATAGAAAACAGCGCATATATCGGGGCATTTTTACCATATTCTCCGTTGCACCATTTGCTAACCGAACAGTGCGGGCCGCTTGTTGTCACGAGCGGAAACAGGAGCGGGGAACCGCTTGTCGTACAGGACACACAAATGCTGGAACAGTTTTCAGGGCAGGTGGACGGTGTGTTGTATCATAAACGGCGTATTACGGCGCCGTTAGATGATTCCGTTGCGCAGATTCTATGCGGCGGACAGCAGTTGATTCGGCGCAGCCGCGGCTATGTGCCGCTGCCGATTTTAACAAAGCAGGCGTTTCCTGTTCCCATTTTGGCGGCGGGCGGTGATTTGAAAGCCAGCTTTTGTTTGGCGGCGGGGCAGCGCGCCTATATCAGTCAATATTTGGGAGACATGGAAAGCCGCAAGGTAGCCCAAATGTATGACAGGGAACTGGATAGAATGCAAAAGTTGTTTGGCATTCAGCCCGGGGCGGTTGTGTGTGACATGCATACAGCATATCATTCCGTGAACCGTGCGCAGGAAATCGCGCATGAACGGAAAATTCCGCTTTTGAAAGTGCAGCACCACCATGCGCACGCCGCATCAGTGATGGCGGAACACGGATTGTCGTCCTGTATTGGCGTGTGTTTTGATGGAACAGGATATGGACTGGACGGCGGCATTTGGGGCGGAGAATTTTTGCTTTGCAAAGAAGAAACCATGCAGCGGGCAGGCTGTTTAGAGCCTATTTTACTTTGTGGCGGAGACCGCGCTGCAAAAGATGCGCAGCTCTGCGCACAGTGCCATTTGGTTGCTGTGGGATTATCGGATGATACGCCGGACTTCGCGCTTGTGCAGGCGGCCGTTTTGCACAAAGTTAATATCAGCCGTTCCACCAGTGTCGGACGTTTTTTTGACGCAGTCAGCTTTTTGTTAGGTGTAGGGCAGGAAAACACCTATGAAGGGGAATGTGCGTCAGCCTTGGAACAGGCGGCGTTTCGCGCGTTTTCCGCGGAAAAACAGGAAAGAGAACGGTTTCATTTTGAGATTGAAAAATGCGAAGGTTTGTGGCAAATTCAGCGCAAAGCATATATACGCTATTTAGCAGAAAAATCTGCTGCCGGTGTGGATAGAGACCGGCTGGCGTTGGAATTTCATCTTGCCTTGGCGGAAGCTATCGCGGGTGTTTGCGCCCATATCCGGCGGGAAACAGGCGAAAACAATGTGGCGCTCAGCGGCGGCGTTTTTGCCAACCGTATATTGACGGAAGCATGTGTCTCCATGCTGGAACAACAGGGATTTCAGGTTTATTTAAACCGCGCTGTACCACCGGGAGACGGCGGGATATGTTTGGGACAGGCATGGATAGCAGCGAAACGATTAGCAAGAGAATGTAATAAATGAAGGTGATGAACATGTGTGTGGCAATGCCCGGAACAGTTGTGAAATTAGAGGGAACAACGGCAACCGTTGATTTTCAGGGAAATTTGGTGCGGGCGGAGGCAGGATTGGTGCAGGTCAAAGAAGGCGACCGCGTTTTGGTTCATGCCGGCTGTATTTTGCAGGTTATGAGCAAACAGGAGAGCGATGAATTGCTTGTACTGCTGGAGGAAATGGAACAGTTATGAGGCAGATAGCGCAATTTTTGAAAGAATATGACGGAGCGCCGCTGCGTTTGATGGAGGTCTGTGGGACACACACGGCAGCGATTGCGCAAAACGGACTGAGAAGTTTGCTTTCTCCGCGTATTACGCTTGTTTCCGGCCCGGGTTGTCCTGTCTGCGTGACGGTAACGAGTTATATTGACCGATTAGTGGAGTTGTCCATGGAGCAGACCGTTGTGACATTCGGAGACATGCTGCGGGTGCCGGGCAGCCGCATGAGCCTGAACGACGCGCGGGCAGTTGGCGGTCATGTTCAAATGGTATATTCGCCGATGGACGCGCTGCGTTTGGCGGCGGAACAGAAAGCGGAGCGGTTTGTCTTTGCCGCAGTCGGATTTGAGACAACTGCCCCTATTTACGCGATGTTGCTAGAACATATGCGGCGTGAAGATATTACCAATTTATCCTTGTTGACGTCGCTAAAAACCATGCCGCCGGTGATTGATTGGATTTGTGCCAATCAAAATCACGGAATAGATGGATTTTTGGCGCCCGGGCATGTTAGCGTAGTGACGGGCAGTGATTATTTTATTCCGCTGTCGGAAAAATATAAATTGCCCTTTGTAGTGGCAGGATTCGATGGGCCGCAGCTGCTGGCGGCAGTTTATACATTGGTGCAGCGGCAGGGACAGTCCGGCGTTGTAAATTTATATCAATCTGCGGTTACACCGGATGGTAACCGGCAGGCACAGCAAATGGTGCAGAAATATTTTGAGCCGTGTGCGGCGGCGTGGCGCGGAATAGGAATGGTAGCAAATTCCGGATTGATGCTGCGACCGGAATATGAAGCTTATGACGCAGGCAGCGGCGGATTGGAACAGGATAACGGCGGCAACAAGGGGTGTTGCTGCGCGCAGGTGCTGACAGGAAGATTGCAGCCGGAACAATGTCCGCTGTTTGGCAGCGCATGTACGCCGTCAACGCCACAGGGAGCGTGTATGGTGTCACAGGAAGGCAGTTGTTTTCATCACTTTAATAGCAGAAAGTAGGGCTTATCTATGAAGATTACAATGGCGCACGGCAGCGGCGGAACCGCAACCTCAGAATTGATTGATACCGTTTTTGCCAAAGCGTTTCACAATCCGGTTTTGGCGCGTATGGAAGATGCTGCTGTGGTACCGGGCGCGGGACGCTTGGCAGTGACAACGGATAGTTTTGTTGTGTCGCCGCTGCTTTTTCCGGGCGGAGATATTGGGCGGCTTGCCGTCTGCGGGACGGTGAATGATTTGCTGATGAGCGGCGCACAGCCGCAATACTTGACTTGCGGTTTTATTTTGGAAGAAGGCGCGTCGCTGGAGGAACTGGAGAAAATTGTCCACTCTATGGCGGAGACGGCGCGTGAAGCAGGCGTTATGATTGTTGCCGGCGATACCAAAGTGATTGAAGGACAGGGCGGTATCTATATCAATACAGCCGGTGTCGGATTTGTGCCGGAGGGCAGAAATTTTGGTGCGGTAAACTGTTCTGTCGGCGACGCGGTTTTGGTTTCAGGTCAGCTGGGAGACCACCACGCCGCCATTATGAGCGCGCGAATGGGGATTGAAAATCAAATTGTCAGTGATTGTGCGCCGCTGGGGGACATGGTGAATGTTTTGCTGGCAAGCGGCGTGCAGGTAAAAGCAATGCGTGATGTGACGCGCGGCGGTTTGGCAACCATTTTACATGAGTTTGCTGAGGCAAGCGGTAATTCTATAGAATTAGAAGAACAGAGAATTCCGGTTTCGGCAGCAGTACAGGGCTTTTGCGGCGTATTGGGACTGGACCCGCTCTATATGGGCAACGAGGGAAAAATGGTGGCAGTTGTTGATGGAACAGATGCAGAAAAAGCGCTGGAATGTATGCGAAATGCCAAATATGGTGCGAACGCTGCTATCATTGGGCAGGTGTGCCGGCGGCAGGAAAGCGCGGTCTTTATGAACACGGCGATTGGCGGCTCACGTATCATTTCAGAATTATTCGGAGAAGGACTGCCGAGAATCTGCTGAAAAATAATGGGGTTGGCGGTGGAAAAACGTATGGAATGGGATTTTATCAGACAATTAGAACACTATCAGCCCGAAACAGCGCAGGAGGAGGCTGACCGTGCGACAATGTTGCAAGCGGCAAAGCAGTTTCAAAAGAAACTTCTGTTTCGGGAGAACAGCACTGCACACATCACCAGTTCCGGATTTGTGGTGAATCCGGCTCTCTCCAAGGTGTTATTGGTGTATCATAATTTGCGCAAAACTTGGTCTTGGGCAGGCGGTCACGCAGACGGAGAAGAAAATTTGCTTCAGGTGGCGGAAAGGGAAGTGCGGGAAGAAACGGGCGCAAAAAAACTGATTCCGTTGTCACAGGAAATTGCCACGCTGGATATTTTTCCTGTGGCGAGACATGTAAAAAACGGAGAACAGGTAAGTCCGCATTTGCATTTTTCCGTTTCCTATTGTTTTATCTGTGATGAAAACCAGCCGTTACAGAAAAATGTTGATGAAAATAGTGCTGTGAGGTGGTTTCCATTAGAATATTTTAGTGAAGAACATTTTAGCCGTGAAGACAATGCCGTATATCAGAAATGTATTCGCAAGTTGAGACGTTTTAAATAAAATCGCTTGTAGGTAGAAGAACAGAGAAAGGAAAAACAATGTATAAAGTGATGTTTGTATGTCTTGGAAATATCTGCCGTTCGCCTATGGCGGAGTTTTTGATGAAAGACATTGTGAGAAAACAAGGCAGGGGAAAAGAATTTTTTATTCGTTCCGCTGCAACAAGCACAGAAGAACTGGGAAATGCGCCCCATATCGGAACCAGAAAAAAACTTGCTGAATTGGGTATTTCCACAGCGGGCAAAACAGCCATACAGCTTTCCAAAGAGGATTATGCGGCATATGATTATATTTTGGGCATGGAAACCGCCAATATACGGTCGATTTTGCGCATTTTTGGCGGAGACCCGGAGAAGAAAGTATATCGGTTGCTGGATTTTTCAGGTTGTCCGCGGGACATTGCAGACCCATGGTATACCGGAAATTTTGATGAAACGTTTGCAGACATCATGGAAGGAATTACTGCTTTTTTGAAGCAGTTGCAGTAGCCTGACGCTTTCAAAGCGTGTTTTGCTTATATAAAAATGTTCTCCAGTCCCATTTGACTGATTACCATGGCATAATAATGCCCTTTTTGCTGCATTAATTCTGTGTGTGTGCCGCTTTCTAAAATGCCTTGGTCTCCGATTACCATGATACGGTCGGCGTCACGAATGGTGGAAAGCCGGTGTGCAACCAGAAAACTGGTACGCCCTTCCATTAAATGCAACATGGCTTTTTGAATATTTTTTTCCGTCCGTGTATCCACGCTGGAGGTCGCTTCGTCCAAGATTAAAATGGGTGCGTTGGTGAGAAATGCCCGTGCAATCGCTAAAAGCTGCCGCTGTCCTTGACTTAAGTTATCGGTACTGCCGGAAACCATTGTCCGGTATCCCTGTGGCAAGCGGGAGATGAAAGAATGTGCGTGGGCAAGTTTTGCAGCATTTTGCACTTCTTCATCAGAAGCATTTGGATTGCCGTAGCGGATATTGTCGGCAATGGTACCGGTGAATAAACAGGTATCCTGTAACACAACGGAAAAACAATGCCGCAGCGTTTCACGCTTAAAATCCCGAATATCTACGCCGTCAATACAGATACTGCCGCTTGTAACATCATAAAATCGGGTGAGCAGATTGACGATTGTTGTTTTCCCTGCGCCCGTTTCGCCGACAAGCGCAATCGTTTGGCCCGGCGCAACCTGAAAGCTGACGTCAGTTAAAACCGGTTTGTTTTCCGTATAGGAAAAAGAAACATGTTCAAAAGATACAGCGCCTTTGGGGTGTTCCAATGCAGCAGGTGTCAAACTGTCCTGCGGTTCTTCCGGTTCGTCCATAATTTCAAAAACGCGTTCTGCGCCCGCTAAAGCGGACTGAATGGAATTGAACATACCGGCAATGTTATTGAGCGGCTGTCCGAATTGTTTGGAATAGGTGATGAAACTGGCAATGGTTCCAACAGAAATGACGCCGCGGACAGAGAGCAAACCGCCCGCGCAGGCGACACAGCCAAAACTGATGTTGTTGATTACGTTCATCAGCGGCATTAACAGACCGGACCATACCTGCGCTTTGACCGAATATTGCAGTAGTTCGTTGTTGAAACGGGCAAATTTAGCAATCATATCCTCTTCTTTGTGAAACGCTTTTACCATTTTCAGTTCATGAATACTTTCCTCAATCAACCCGCCCAGCGTCCCCATTGCACGGAACTGCTGCGTGAAATTATAGCGGCTGCGAGAGGCGATGGAACGCGTCAAGAGCAGTACCAACGGAATAGAAATCAGGGCAACGAAAGTCAGTGGAATACTAAGCACCAGCATCATCACCAGCGAACCGGTAATATTTAAAATGCTGGAAAACAGTTCTGTCGTTGCTTGCGCAATGGTACTGCTGATGTTATCAATATCATTGGTGATACGGCTCATGGTATCGCCATGCGGATGGGTATCATAAAATTTCAGCGGCAGTTTTTGCAGTTTTTCATATAAGGTTTGCCGCATAGATTTGACAAGATTTTGGGAAACGCCTGCCATCATCCAACCATTGAGGGTTGTCACGAGCCAATTTGCCAGATAAGCGGCGGTTAAAGCTGCAAGAATCCGGCCGAGCAATGGGGTATCTACCGCGGTGGGAGCAATGTTAAAGGTGTTGACCGCGCGACCTATCAACAGCGGCACTGCCAAAGACAGCAAGGCAGAAAACAGCGTTAGAACAATGGCAATCAATATGTAGTTCCATTGTTTTAAATAAATGCGGAGCAGTCGGAATAGTGTGTGCCAAGCATTTTTGGGCTTTTCTGTCGGTTTAAAACGTCCTGCACCACCGCGGCCGCCGCCCATGCGCGGAATGGCAACTTCTGTTTGTGGAGCAGATTTAGCCATGAAATGCAGCCTCCTCTCCAATTTGGGAATGATATATATCGCGGTAGGTTTCGCAGTTCTCCATCAATTCTGTGTGCGTGCCGAAGCCTGCTATCTTGCCATCATCCAGCACCAAAATACGGTCAGCACCCATGGCGGTTCCGATACGTTGTGTAATGAGTAACACGGTTTGTTCTTCCTGCCAGTGTTTTAAATTATGACGCACACGCGCTTCCGTTACTGCATCAAGCGCGCTGGTGGAATCGTCCAGAATCAAAATATCAGCATTTTTTAAAACAGCACGCGCAATAGAAAGACGCTGTTTTTGTCCGCCGGAAAGATTGACGCCGCTTTGTCCCAGCAAACTTTCATATTGCTGCGGCATGTGCATGATAAACTCATGCGCCTGCGCCGCGTCGGCGGCATGTATGAGTTCTTGCCGGTTTGCACCGGAATTACCAAACTTAATGTTGTCGGAGACTGTACCGGAGAACAGCATACTCTGCTGCGGCGCAACAGAGATTTTAGCGCGCAATTCGGCAGGGTCAATGCTGCGGATATCTTTGCCGTCCAGCCGAATGGTACCTTCCTGCGGGTCATAAAAACGCAGCAAAAGCCAAACCAGCGTAGATTTTCCGGAACCGGTTGGTCCAATGACTGCAAGCGTTTCGCCGCGGTTCAGATGAAAATGAATATTTTGTAGAGCGGGAAGGGAACCGCTTTGCGGATAGGAAAAGGAAACGTGTTCAAAAGAAATTCCGTCCTGCTGGTTTGGTGTTGTATCAGAATGTTGCGATAAGCAATCTTGCTGCGCAAAAATTTCGTCAATACGACCGGCGGACGCACGCGTCCGCACAAAATTGTTAAACATGTTGGTGATATGCATGAGAGAACCTAAAATCTGTGCCATATAGTTGGTAAATGCAATGATTTGTCCAACATGAACCGTATTACGCTGAAACATCAGACTGCCGGCATAGATAACAGCAGCGATGCCAATATTCATGGCAAGTGACATGAGCGGCGAGAAAACGGTATTGACCCGCTGCGCCGAGATATTCGTCTGCGTCAGATTTTCGTTTACATGGTCAAACCGTTTTTCTTCCTGTTTTGTCATACCGAAAGCTTTTACGAGCCGAACGCCCATCAAATATTCCTGCACAGTTGTATTCACGCTATCCATTGCATATTGGACTTTAGAATAGCGGCGGTAGCTTAATTTCATGCTAATCACAATGAGCGCGGCAACGATAAGAATGGCGCCCAATAAAATGAGACTGAGCCGTGGATTAAGCATGACGGCTAAAATAATGCTGCCGATACAGGTGAGTGGGGCTTTCACAAAAATGCGCATGAGACCGTGAACAAATTGTGATACCTGTGAAACATCATTTGTAATGCGGGTGATAAGTGAACCACTGCCGAATTTATCCGCGCTGGTCAGAGAAAGCGACATCACTTTTTGATAGAGGTCAAGGCGCAGTTCTGCACCGAAACACTGCGAAACATTGCTGGAAACATAGTTGCGTGTGACGGCAAGGCATAATCCAATGCCGGTAACAAAAAGCATCAACGCACCAAGCTGCCAAACAGTTTGCAGATGACCGGTGGCAACGCCATCGTCGATAATATGAGACATAATGGTTGGCTGGAGTAAATCGCAGACTGCCTCTCCAAAGACACAGAGAACAGCAAATGAGAACGGAAGCCAATATTTTTTGATGTATGGTTGAAACGATTTCATGCTGCTGCCCCTCCTGTTTCAGCGGTTTATGTAAAAAAATAATCGTAATAAATTCATATTATTTAGTATACCATAAACCGGAAAAAATTTCAAAGCAGCAAATGAAAAAAATAATATAATTTTATGGAATGAGTTGATAGAGGGGGTATAAACAAAACAACTCCGCCACAACTTATATTTCAAGCTGTGACGGAGTTGTTTGTTGCATTTAGATATTAAGGTCTTGATAAAAGCTTTTCAGTGTTTCGCAAGAGGTGGAAAACTGTTGTAATTCCTTTTTTGTGAGTGAGAGGGAGAGTACTTTTTGAACGCCGTTGCGGTTTACAATACACGGAACGCCTGCATAAATATCGTTTTGTCCATATTCACCGCGCAGCATAGCGGAGACGGTTAAAATACTGCTCTCGTTGCCGAAGATAGCACGCGTAATTCGTACCATTGCCATACCAATACCGTAGTAAGTCGCGTGTTTGGCAGCGATAATTTTCTGGGCCGCGCCGCGCACTTCTTCCGATAATTTTTGAATATCTTCAAACTGAAACCGTCCACCCGATTCGTCACAAATTGTAGAGATTGGTTTGGTAGCAAGCATTGCCTGACTCCATGGCACAAATTCACTGTCGCCGTGTTCACCCATAACGTAAGCGTGCATATTGCGCGGGTCTACAGAAAAGTAATCTCCCAGCAGATAGCGCAGCCGTGCAGTGTCAAGCGCCGTTCCTGTTCCAATCACACGCGCGGAATTAAAACCGGAGTAGGCATAGGTAATACGGGTCATAATATCCACAGGATTGGTTGCCACCAGAAAAATACCGCCAAAACCTGAACGGGTGACAGGATCGATGATAGAGCGGAAAATTTCCGCATTGCGCTGTAACAAATCAAGACGGGATTCGCCTGATTTTTGGGCAACACCTGCACAGATACAAACAATATCTGCATCACGGCAATCACTATATTCTCCGGCATAGATTTTCATATTGGAACCGGAGAACGCGAGACCATGGTTCAAATCCATTGCTTCACCTTCCGCACGCTGACGGTCTATATCAATCAAAACCAGTTCGTCACAACTGTTTTGATTCAGCAGGGCATAAGCATAACTCATGCCAACCATACCAGTTCCAATTAAAACGACTTTTCTTCTGTCATCATTCATAAGAGTAACTCCTTTTCATTGTTTATGATAATTTTAATAGGTCAACAGATTGAGAAAATAAATAAGATTAAGATTGTACCGTTTGTTTTTCATTACTTTTCTTTTCACGTTTCAGAAGTTCTATAATACCGGAAACAATGAGCAGTCCGGCGAAAATTCGGCGGATCAGCAGGGGAGAGATGAGTTTTGCCACATAGCTTCCTACAACGGCGCCGATAACGCCGAGCGGCGCTAGAATCAGGAGCAGTTTCCAGTCAATCCGCTTTTGTTTGAAATGAATCACCAAAGAACTTCCGCTGGCAAATAAAAAGAATAAAAGATTAATTCCTTGTGCCGGCAGCTGCGGCATGTGTTTGACCAAAGTCAGATAAATAATCAGCAGTCCGCCGCCGCCAATTCCCAGTCCTGCCATGGCTGCGATGCAAGCACTGGCAATAAAATCCCCAATATATTGCATAAAACAAATCCTCCTTATGTGAAAAACATGCGGATGCCAACAAAAATAATGAGTCCTGCAAAAAGTTTTTTCAGGAGATTGGGGTTGATTTTTCCCAAAAGGAATGCGCCGGCAAGTCCGCCGGCTACCGCACCCGGAAGATAACGGTATAGATCATTCATTACAATGTTTCCATGAAAAGCATAGATAACAGCACTGGCAATCGACATGGGAAAAATAGCGGCAATGGTTAGCGCAAATAGATTTTTACTTGCTTCTTCGCTCTCAAATGTCAAGATATATTTAAGACATAAAATCAAAATAATACCGCCACCGGTTCCAAGTAAACCGTTGATGAAACCTGCTGCAATGGGAATTAGCCAAAGTAGATATTTTTTCATGGACGTATCTCCTAAAAAAGAAAGATAACAATAGTATGTGGATTTTTAGGAAATATATAAGTAACCCCTATGAAAACAACTAAATTTTGTTTTCATAGGGGTTCAAATATAAAATAAAATATTTATTTTCGGCGTTTGCGCCCATTTGCCATTTTTGATTGTGGCTGCACTTCCGGTATCATACGAATATATTTATGAAGGACATGCGGGTTGGAAGTCCGGCGTGAGGTGACTTCAAAGGGACCTAGCGAATCAAGCAGTGGCGTCAGTTTATGAAATCCATAATTTCGTACGTCAAAATCAGGATACCGTTTACTTAAAATATTGCCAACATTGCCGATATATGCCCAGCCGTCGTCATCAGAAATTTCCATGATAATTTTACGGACTGCACGCCGGAGCCAAGCAGTATCTTTATCTGTTGGTTCAAGTGGGGCGGCGGCTTCCCGCGGCGCATCTTCTGCTGTGCCGGATTCGTCTGCGATTGTTTCCAGATATATAAATTTTTCGCAGGCAACAACAAAGGGGCGCGGTGTTTTCTTTTCGCCCATTCCCACAACGTACATACCATCTTCACGCAGACGTGTCACCAGACGAGTGAAATCGCTGTCGCTGGAAACAACGCAAAAACCATCAACGTTGTTGGAATAGAGAATGTCCATTGCATCAATAATCAATGCAGAATCCGTTGAATTTTTCCCTGTAGTATAGCTATATTGCTGAATGGGCGAGATGGAATATTCCAACAGGTTTTGTTTCCAAGAAGCAAGCTGCGGCTGCGTCCAATCGCCATAAATCCGTTTATAAGTCGGTGTTCCGTGTGTGGCAATCTCCTCTAAAATATATTTGATGTATTTGGGGGACACATTATCTGCATCAATCATGACAGCGATTCTTCTATCGGTCTCCATTACAATTCCTCCCACGATATCTGTTTTCTTTCATCATACCTTTTTTGCAAGTATTTGTCAACTGGTTAGAAAAAATTCAAGAGAAAAATGATTTTGTGAAAAAAATAGGACTGCTTTACGCGTGAAAGCAGTCCCGATTTTGTTTTTTTTGAATTAGTGTGTTTTATAATAATTAATCAGGCAGCCGGACTCGATAATTTCCTTTTCGTCCGGCGTCAGCGCACCGAGACCCAATTGAATTTCCGTCAGGTTCCCACCGCGCACCAAATAAGCAGGGAAGGTGGGCGTCCCATTTTTTACAATCTGTTTAATACCGGGCACATAGACAAAATCGCCGATTTCAAAAACGGTATCGTCCGCTGTGATAAAGGGAAGCATACCCCAGTTGATTAAGTTGCTTCTATAGCGTTTGGTTGCATATTCTTTTGCAATATTTGCATAGCCGCCCAGCACCTTTTGACAGGAAGCCGCCTGCTCACGTGCGGAGCCGTCTCCGGGTTTTACAGCGTAAATGACGCTGCCGATATTTGTTTTGGCAACATCAACCGGACATTTTGTTTGAATGGCCGCAACCGCTGCCTGCAATTCTGCGTCATCAACTGTTTTGCCATTCAGACGATTCTGTTCCAGCGCCTGCACCTCTTTTGCACGTCCAACATATGCAGGGTCTTTGCGGGACAAAGCAAATTCCGCCAATTTCAGAGGATTGGAACGGTAGGACGAAGTCTCGCCGGAGGGAATCAGTTCATCTGTAGTCGTAACAGGGTCGTGGATAACAGACACCATTTTGAGAAAAATGTCATCGCTGAGAGATGTCATTTTCGGCCAGTCCGCAATGTTGGGGCCGTATTTTAATTCCGCAGATGTATCAGGTTTGCCAAACCCCTGATATACACGGTTTTCATATACGTTTTTATCAAAATGATATGCCGGATTGGTGTATTCCACGTCTAGTTCTGTTGCAGCGGTCAGGAAACCGCCGTTTGCCGCTGTTGCCGCAATGGAGCGTGCGTCCATCAGTGCAACAGAAGAAATTTGACCGGAAACCGGTTTGGAACCTTCACGATTGGGAAAGTTCCTCGTAGAATGGCGAATGCTGAGCGCATTATTTGCCGGTACATCACCCGCACCGAAGCAAGGTCCGCAGAACGCTGTCCGCAGCGTTGCACCGGAAGCCATCAGCGTCGCGGCAGCGCCGTTGCGAATCAGTTCCATATAAACAGGCTGACTGGACGGATATGCACTGAGTGCAAACTCATCATGACCAATGGAGTGATGGTTCAAAATATCAGCAGCGGCACACAGGTTTTCAAAGGTACCGCCTGCACAGCCGGCAATAACGCCTTGGTCTACCAAAAGATTGCCGTTTACAATTTTATCGCGCAGTTGGAATGTTACATTCGGCGCGCCAAGTTGTTCGTTTCCAATGGTTTCCACTTCGTGCAAAATATCCTCCAGATTTGCTTTCAAATCTTCAATGGTATAAGTGTTGCTCGGGTGGAACGGCATTGCAATCATGGGACGGATTTTGGACAAGTCAACCATAACTACGCCGTCGTAATAAGCAACACTGCCGGGCTTTAATTCCGTATAAGCACTGCTGCGCCCATGTTCCGTCAAATAGTCTTTGACCTTATTGTCCGTTTCCCAAATGGAGGACAAGCAGGTAGTTTCTGTTGTCATAACATCAATACCGTTACGGTATTCAACACTCAAATTGGCAATACCAGGACCAACAAATTCCATTACTTTATTTTTCACATAACCGTTTTGGAACACACTGCCAATGATGGCAAGCGCTACGTCCTGCGGACCCACGCCGGGCGCCGGTGCGCCGGTCAGGTAGACGGCGACAACGTCCGGATAGTCCACATCATAGGTTTTGCTTAAAAGCTGTTTCACCAGTTCCGGTCCGCCTTCACCGATTGCCATGGTGCCGAGCGCTCCATAGCGGGTATGGCTGTCGGAACCTAAAATCATGCTGCCGCAGCGGCTCATCATTTCACGCATATACTGATGAATCACTGCCAAGTGCGCCGGCACATAGACACCGCCGTATTTTTTTGCAGCGGACAGACCAAACATGTGGTCGTCTTCGTTGATGGTTCCGCCGACCGCGCATAAACTATTGTGGCAGTTGGTGAGTACATAAGGCAGCGGAAATTCTTTCAAACCGCTGGCTTTTGCCGTCTGAATAATACCGACATAAGTGATATCATGCGACGCCATGCAGTCAAATTTGATTTTCAGTTTATCTGCGCTGCCGGAGGTATTGTGATTTTGCAAAATAGAATACGCAATGGTATTTTGTTTTGCTTCTTCCGGAGATACCTCCAGTTGATATTTTGCTTTTATGTGGGACGGCGCAGCTTCGTCAGCAGGAACCAAATCCCGACCGCCGATTAAATATGC
>Ga0137297_10273_pt1 | contig 39965 bp, 35 predicted proteins | sample RamsorincwithD2O_FD_97191 | JGI IMG/M metagenome (GOLD analysis project Ga0137297, IMG submission 97191) | Mouse cecal microbial communities from Vienna, Austria - Mucin amended with D2O | ecosystem: Host-associated > Mammals > Digestive system > Large intestine > Cecum | place: Austria: Vienna...
TCTACCCAGAAAAACTGTCCTATTACTATGCCAGAGAGATGGTACAGGATACCGCCCCGCTGGAAGCTTCCTGGTATGAGGCCTGCCGCCTGAACCGCAACCTCCAGCTCTGCCTCTACTGCCTTCTCGACATCGCCATCCATTATGAGGGTGCAACCTTCGCCCAGGTACAGGCAATACTGAAAAAAATGGGAATCGAGGGACAGGAAACCGTCGCCTCCATCTACCAGTACATTGTGGAAGAGCCGGTAAATTACCTGAAATACTATCTTGGCTTTCTGGAATTCCTCTCCCTGAGGGAGCAGGCCGTTAAACTATGGGGGGAAGAGTTCTCCCTGCCCCGTTTTCATCGGTTTGTCCTGGAAACAGGCCCCTCTGATTTTCAGGGACTTCAGGAGAGACTGTCAGCCTACTGACAGTCTCTCTCCTCCATCATCCCCTCGATATATCCGCCGTCCCAGAGCAAAATCTTCAATTTTCCGGCGGCTTCCACCGCCGGCCCCGTGAAGTATTGGTTCGTCATCACCGCTCCCACCATCCGGTCGTAATAATCTCTCCCTGCATAGGCTTCCTGAACGGCCTTGACTCCCACCGCCCCGGAATAGCATTTGCACTGGATCGCATAAGTGACGCCTTCCTTTTCTGCCAGAATGTCGATTCCATAATCCCCGCTGCCTCTGGTGACTTCCACCTCCGTAAATCCTCTCTCCTCTAACAGCTCCGCACAGAAATACTCAAACTCATGGCCTTCCATATCTTCAAAACGGTCTGATCTTCTGCGGCCCCTCCAAAGAAATTTTCTAAAAAGCCACACCAGCAAAACCATTATCAGCAGGATGGCGATACATAAAACAATCATACTCTGTCTGTTCATCTTCATTATAACAAAATCGACGTCCCATAAACAGGACTGAAACACACTTCTCCTTTGCCGTCTGCCAGCTCCAGAAATACCCGAATGCTTCCCGGCCCGGTCCTGCGCACATATACCGCCATTTTCCCTGCAAAAGTTTTTCTGATTTGGGAGGAGAAGGCAGTCACATCCGCCAGATTTCCGTTATCCATTCCTGCGAGCTCTCCGGCTCCCTGAACCTGCGCTTTTATCTCTCTATCATCCCATACCGTCTCGTTGTCCTGTTCATCTGTAAGTTTCACAAGGATTTGGTACAAATAGCCTGCCTGCGCTGAGCTCTTTTCCCACTCTTCCCCTGTAAGGAGATCCCTCTCCTTCCACAGTTCACAGTCCAGTTTCACGGCTTTTCCTGTGGTTCTCAGGCTGCATGTCCCAAGCACATTTCCGTCTGCTCCAAGGCATACCGCTTCCAGAATTCCCGGCTCATACTCCATATGGAAAAGATAAGCGCCGTCTGATTTGTACTCGCTTTGCCGTCCTGTCTCTCTCTCGTTACACTTTAAGACAATACAAGAGCCCTCGGGCGGATTTGCATAGCACTTTATCATAACGCCTGCGCCCTGCGGATAATTCCAGCTTTCCGTCATAGGCAGCCAGCTTTCTTCCCTTCCGTCCTCCTGCCGGGTGGCAAGACGCATGGTCAGCTCCTGCTGCCAGAAAGCCTTACGTCTGTAATACTCCGGTTTCCTGAATCCGGCGGTAGTCAATATACCCGCCCGGGAACCGTGTACGGGCCACCCATGGGCTTCCCCAAGATAATCAATCCCTGTCCACAAAAACTGCCCGCAGATATAGGGATGGTCCGTTACTGCCCGCCAGGCCTCATAGCTGTGGCTGTTCTCGCTTCCCAGAAAGGTTTTGCAGGGAAAGCGTCTGTGATCCTCCTCATACAAATGCTCCTTATAATTGTAGCCCACCACATCCAGCGCGTCAAAGAAACCGATTTGCGAGGACAGCTCCGGAAACGCCGCCGCCAATGTTACCGGGCGGCTCTCGTCCTCCTGTCTCACAATCCCTGCCAAATGTGCCGCAATCACCGAAAGCCTCTCCATGTTGGGCTTGTTCGGATCATAGAGCCTCTCAGCCTCAGGCTTGTTGGCATCATTATTCCCGGTCATGGTCTGAAACATGGGGTGGCAGTAAGGGTCATTGGGGTAATCAATCTCATTTCCAATACTCCAGAGAATAACGCAGGGATGGTTTCTGTCCCTTCGTACCATGGTCCGCAGGTCCTTCTCATGCCACTGTGGAAAGTCCTCAAAATATCCCTGATGCCTGGGCGGATAGACATTATGCCCTACCGACCATTTGTTTTTCGGATTTTCCCATTCATCAAAAGCCTCATCCATCATGAGAAATCCCATGGCGTCACAGAGGGCATAAAGCTCCGGCATATGGGGATTGTGACTGCACCGGATGGCATTGCATCCGCACTCCTTCAGCTCCATAAGCCTGCGCTGCCATACCTCGCTGTTCATGGCCGCCCCAAGACATCCGCCGTCATGATGGACACAGACGCCCCTCAGCTTGGTCTCTGTCCCGTTCAGGAAAAAACCTTCCTCCGGCCTGAAGGATATGGTTCTGATTCCCACCTTTTCCTCATGTACCAGATATTTTTCTCCATCGTTTACCTGATACCAGGTTTGCATGTTATATAAATAAGGACTCTCCGGCGACCAGAGCTTCGCATTCTCTATGGCTGCCCGAAGCGTCAACTGATTTGGTGCGCCCGACGCCTCTTTTCCTGTTTCATATTTGTCTGCTTCTGCAGAGGGAAGCTCCCTCTCCCCGCTCAGCCTTGCAGCCACACTCCCGTCCTCTTCCACAAAAGCCGTTTCGATTCGAAGCCGCACTGCTTCCGCCCCCGTATTTACCGGCTCGTGAAGCACCTCGATTTCTGCCAGGCATCCTTTCTGTCCCTCCGATATTTCTTTTGTCCTGAAACAGCAGCCATATTCCCCGGGATGCACGCTCTCCTCCACGGTGAGCCATACCTTCCTTGTAATACCGCTGCCGGTAAACCAGCGGGAATCCGCCAGATCCGTGTGGACTGCCTTGACACAGACTACGTTTTCCGTCTCTCCAAAGGCTGCAAAATCCGTAATATCATAGGAAAAAGCCGTGTATCCGTTGGGTCGCTTTCCCAGATAATAGCTGTTGCACCAGACCTGGCTGTTTTTGTACACGCCGTCAAACGTCAGCCTGAGCCTTTTCCCCTGATAAGCCTGCGGCAGAGAAAACCGAAGCCGGTACCACCCAATCCCCCCCGCCAGATAGCCTGTTCCGCTGGAATATTCTTTCGAAAAAGGCGCTTCCACGGACCAGTCATGGGGAATCATAACCTTTCTCCAGCTCCTGTCGTCATAGCCCTTATACCACGCCTCTTCACACTCGCCCAAATGAAAACGCCAGCCCTGCTTTAACTCTATTTTCGTTGTGTCCATTCAAATATCCTTTCCCTGAAAAACTCCTGTTTTGTCGTCCTGTCCGAGCTGCACCCTTAAACTGTTCCCCTGCCATACACTTCAATCTGGCTCAATGCAGGAAACGGGGAAGGATCGTCCGCCTTAATCAGATTGCTAAGCTTTATCCACGTGATTCTCTTGGGCTCTATGGAAAGTACATGAGGAAGCTGACTTTTTTCAAGCTCCCAGTCAAGGCTCGTACCGTCGGAAAAGGTAAGCGTCACCTGCTTCCACCAGTTATCGTGGGGGAAATCCGCCCTTGTATACAATACGATCTTATCGGCCTCAACCTCCCGCCCGAAATCTACCGTCATCTCCGCGTCATCTCTTCTGTTAATCCCCCACGACTCATAGGGCCACTCTCCGTGGGAACGGTTCTCACAGACGCCGTCGATGGCGTTGCGGGCCGCAAAAACCGCTTCCCCCCTGGTTTCCACATTGGCATAGGCATGAGGATAGCAATGAGTATCGCCATGCTGGTCGCACACGTTCAGCGCCAGATTCCGATAGGCCAAAACTTCGTCCTCCCTGGCTGTCCTCGCATACAGATAGTGCCTGTTTCCTGAAAAGGTTTTGGGAGAATAGCTGATTCTCTTTTCCCCGAAAGGAATTTTGTAAATAACATGATCCGTAATATAGCAGAGTGCCGGTCCCATAGCGTCATCCACCTGCATCCATACATGGATATTCTTCTGAGAAGATTCCAGCACGATCATGTCCCCTTCCTTATACTCCGCCGTGCATACCAGACTGCAGGCATTCTCTCCGCTGCTCACGTAAAGAGTCTTTCCCTTCCCGTCTAAAACCTTCATTGACAAAACCGCCATAATTCTTACCCTTTTAACCTTTCCTGTGTGTTTATTGTTTCCACAATTTCCTGCCTCTACTTTAACGCTTTCAGGCAGCGGATGCAACATTTATCGCAAAATAAACGTCATTTCCGCTGCCTGTTTTTCTTCTTACTTCTCTTTAATTGCTTCTGTCTTAATAATGAATTTCACACTGCCGTCCATATCCCCCGGCAGTCTCGTAAAAGTATTATAAGCTTCTCCTGCCTCGGCCACGGCCTTTAACCTGTCTACCACATCCTGCACATCGTCTCCGAAGAGGCCTGTGAGCTTGCGGATGCCCTCCTCGTCAAATTCAAACATGCCATTCATCAGGGTAAGGACTCCCTCATCCAAAGTTCCTGCGCCTTCATCCAGGGTCAATACCCCATCTTTCAGGGTATTTACGCCATCCTTAAGGGTTCCCGCGCCGTCGTTTAAGGTATTTGTCCCGTCTACCAACTGTACCGTGCCGTCCTTTAACTCGCCGGCTCCGCTTCGCAGATCCGAGGTGCCGTTCTTTAGTTCCGATGCCCCGCTTCGCAGCTGCGAACTTCCGCTCTTTAACTCCTGTGCGCCGCTCTTTAATTCCGATGTGCCGTTCTTTAACTGTTCCGCACCGGCTTTCAGGCTTCCGGTTCCGTCCGCCAGACGTCCGGCTCCCTCGTTCAAAGTCACTATCCCCTGCTTTAAGGCATTGGCTCCGCTGTCTAATTCCTGTGCTCCTGTAACGGCAGATGCGGTTCCGCTTTTTAGCTGATTGGCTCCTATGCTCAGGGCTGTCAATCCCTTTTCCCCTACAAGCTGCTGCGCGCCTACGGAAAGCTGCGCCAGGCCGTCATCCAGTTGACTGATTCCTCCCGAAAGCTGTCCAAGCCCCTCCACCAGCGTATTTGCCTGGGCATTTACAGCGTCGCCCGAGGCCAGCATGGCTGATAGAGTCTCCAGAACCGCGATCTGTTCCTCGCAGGCTGCCACCTCCGCCTCACAGGCCGCCAGTTGGTCCCCTGCCGCCTGGTATGATGCAAGCGCACTCTGCACTTCATCCGTATCAATAGACTGAACCTCTCTCATCTCCGTGCTGTATACGGGTATCTCTGTCTCCACGGTTTCGTATACTGTCTGGGTCTCATAGTTGGTGCTTTCCTCCGTACTTTCGTTTGTAACCACCTGTGGCTCTGCGTCCTCGCTTTCCCCTTCCTCCAGGGTCTGATAGCTGCTGATGGTTCTGGTGGTTACGGGAACCTCCACATCAATTGCCACCTCTTGGCTGAGAGTCTGCGTATCTGACTGTGTTACCACCTCCACGCTGTACTGAGCCGGTGTGCAGGCGCTGACCAGCCCTTCCTCCGCGCTGTAATAAGCCGCCCACGCCTGGTCTGCCGCGCTCTGAGCCTGTGCCAGATTCCCGCTTGCATTTGCCAGTTCTTCCCCTATGACTGCCTGCATTTCCGAAACCGTCTGGCTGCTGCCTCCCATCACTGCTTTTGCCAACTCATATAATTGTGCCGAACTGTTTTTGAGCTGCTCTGATGCCGTCTTTGCGTTATTCACCCCGGCCTGAATCTGTTCCGCTCCGCTCTTGGCTGTCAAAAGCCCATCCACCAGGGCTCCGGCTCCGGCATCCAATTGCTTTGCGCCATTTATCAGGTTTCCGGTTCCTTCTGTCAGCCTTGCGCTCCCGTCCTGCAAAGCGCCTGCTCCCGAGGTCAATTCCAAAGCGCCGTTTTGCAGCTCCGTTGTCCCGTCCACCAGCGCCGAGCTGCCCTCCAAAAGTGCCTGTGCGCCTGTATTAAGCTGCCCCACGCCGTCGTCCAACTGCGCGGCTCCGTCGCTCAGCTTTCCGGCCCCGTCATCCAACTGTGCGGCTCCCTCGTTTAACTGCCCCGCTCCGTCATCCAGAAGCACGGATTTCTCCGCCAGCTCCTGGGTTCCGTCCTTTAACTCTACCGTACCGTCCCACAATTCCATTGTACCGTCGAGCAGCTCTCCCGTGCCGTCCTTCAATTCGCCTGTGCCGTCCTTTAACTCCACAGTGCCGTCCTTTAATTCGTTGGAGGCCTCCTGCAGTTCATCCATGGAATCGTTCAATTCCGAAAGGTCAAAGGAATCCGTCAGGTTGATGTCGGAAAGGATGTCGCTCATGGCTACCGTCATGGTCATCCCAAGTTCAAAATCCCTGGCATCCGCCGTGATCTCAATATAATCCGGAATCTCCTTATCCTCCAGCTTTTCCCTTTCCTCTTCATCCTCGATCTTATCCTTAAGCTCCTCAATGTTGATGCTCTCCTTAAGCCCCGGAAAAGCGATGCCAACCACCACGCTGTTATTGCCCTCCGAAAGAAGCCTTGCATTGGTCACTTCAATGTTAGAAAAGGTGTCCTGGGGCAATACCATGCCGGAGAGCATGGCAAAGGGCACTTTGATCTCCTGCTCCTTACCGCCGATTTCCACCTTCTGGGTCTCTTTATTTTCATAGTCTATACGAATGGTTACCCTGCCGCTCTTGCCTGCCAGTTCTTCCGGTGAAATATCCTTACCGTCCAGCTGATAAGAAAGCTTTACTTCCACGGGAACCTCTTTGTCCGTACTGCCTCTGTAATAAATATCCGCGCCGTCCGCCTGCCAGGTGATGTTTCCCTTTTCGTCCTTCTCAAAAGTCTCATAACCCTTCACATTCTCGATATCCGTCAAGTCGCTGCAATCGGCAAGACTCTCTCCTCCCCTGCTGTTTTTCAGCCAGTCGCTGACGATTACCTGGTTTACCGCACCCTTTGCGTCCGCAAGCACATAGACCGTCTCCACTTTCCCGGCTTCCCTGCTGTGGGAGGGATCCACCTGCGCGCTTAACACCTCCTGCAATACCTGTTCCTGATTTCCCTCTGTAATGGCCGAAGCACTCTCCGCCTCCGCTCCTCCGCAAGCCGTAAGCGCCATGGCCATGCTCAGGGTCAGGCACATTGCCTTAGCACTCCTTATATTTCTGACCTGCTGCAAATTTTTTGTCATCTGCCTTCTTTTTGTGTTTATTAATCTACGATTTTTATTCATAATGAAACTGCCTCCTGTCCGATGGAATGATTTTTTCTTTTTTTATTTTTCAGCCCGCTTTTCATGATCAGCCTGTCAAATACCATAAACATGGACGGCAGGGTGAAAATAACGGATACCATGCTGATCAGCGCGCCCCGGGCCATAAGGGTACACAGGGAGCTGATCATATCAATGTTGGAATACAGGCCAACTCCGAAGGTTGCCGCGAAGAAGGATAAGGCGCTGACCAGAATCGACTTCACACTGCTCTGGCAGGCAATGGCTACCGCCTCCTTCTTTTCCATACCCTCGAACCGCTCCCTTCGGTATCTGGTGGTCATCAGTATGGCGTAATCCACGGTAGCGCCAAGCTGGATGGTGCCGATCACCACCGATGCGATGAAAGGAATTTCCGTCCCCGTATAATAGGGGATTCCCATATTGATAAAGATTGCCATCTCGATCACCGATACCAGAATCGCCGGAAGGGAGATGGATTTAAACACCAGCATGATGATGATAAAGATCACGCCGATAGAGACCACGCTTACCGTTCCAAAATCCTTATCCGTGATCTCAATCAGATCCTTGGTGCAGGGCGCTTCCCCCACCAGCATCCCTTTATCGTCGTAAGACTTGCAGATCTCACTCAGCCTCTCGCATTGTCTGTTCACCTCTTCAGAAGCAACCTTATACTGAGAACCGATCAGAAGAAGCTGCCAGTTTTCGTTTTCCAGGGAATCGGTCAGATCCGAAGGGATAAACTCTGCGGGAATGGCCGCGCCCTTCACCACGCTTAATCCTAACACCCAGTTGACGCCGTCCACCTTTTTCATATCCTCTGTCATATGCTGCACATCCTTATCCGCCAGATCTGCACTGAGCAAAAGCATATGGGTCGCGTTCATGTCAAAGCTCTCATTGAGTTTGTCGTTTGCCACAATACTTGGCAGGTCTTTGGGAAGCGTCTCGTCCAGGTTATAGTAAACCTTCGTATTTTTATAGCCAAACAGAGCCGGGAACAACAACGCCACAAACAAGGCGATAAATATTCCGTAATGCCTGGTGACAAAAGCGCCAATTCCGTTCATATCAGGCAAAAGCGCCTTATGCTTCGTCTTTTTCAGAGCTTTGTCAAACACCAGGATCATGGAGGGCAGCACCGTGATGCAGGCAATCACCCCGATCACAACTCCCTTTGCCATAACGATCCCCAGATCCATGCCCAGGGTAAAGCTCATGAAGCACAGGGCAATAAAGCCTGCCACCGTGGTCATGGAACTGCTCACCACCGAGGTGACGGTATCTGCAATGGCGCCTGCCATGGCCTCCTTTTTGTCCGGCATCTGCGCGTTTTTTTCCTGATAGCTGTGCCACAGGAAAATGGAATAATCCATGGTAACCCCAAGCTGCAGCACTGCGCTCAGCGCTTTGGTAATATAGGAAATTTCACCCATAAAAAAGTTGCTTCCCAGGTTATACACGATCGCCATGCCAATGCTTGCCAAAAACAGGAACGGAATCAGGAAGGAATCCATGGTGACTGACAGAACCAGGCAGGAGAGCAGCACCGCAATGCCTACATAGATGGGGGCCTCCCGCTCCGACAGATTTTTGGTATCCGTCACCACCGCCGACATTCCGCTCAGAAAGCAGTTCCTATCCGCCACCTTCCTGATATTTTCTATGGCCTCCATAGTTCCGTCCGCCGATGTGGTTTCATTAAATATGATTGCCATCATGGTGGCCTCACCGCTGTTAAAAGCCTCATAGAGTTCATCCGGCACCATCTCCATGGGAACCGAAATGTCCATAACCGAGTCGTACCAGATCACCTTCTCCACATGCTCCACCTGCTCAATGTCCGCCTTCAGCCCGGCAATCTCCTTAGGCTCCATTCCCTCCACCACAAACATGGAAAAAGCTCCTGTACCAAACTCATCCACCAGAATATCCTGTCCCACCATGGTTTCAATATCCTTTGGCAGATAGGAAAGAATATCATAGTTGACTCTGGTGCTCACATACCCCAGAAAGGAAGGAATCAAAAGCACCAGACTTAAGATCAGGATCGGTATCCGAAGCTGCACAACTTTTCTTCCAAACTTTTCCATAACTCACACTCCTTTTTTTATTTATGACCAACAGTCATTTCTTATAAAGTGCATTATTGCACAAGAATGACCATTGGTCAATTATGGAATTATTAAATAAATATTAAAGGAAAATAAACAGGGGCCGATTATCGGGAATCGCTTTCAGCAGCTTTCAATGAAAAAAAGCGGAATCCCCGATTTTTACAGGGTTCCGCTTCTTGGAATTCAAGTATTATGTTTTCTGAACAACATTCTAATCATCTACACTTCCAGCCCCCACTCCAGCTCCATCCCGAAGCCCGGCAGATCCGGTACAGTCATCTTTCCCTCATACAAATAGTATTCTTCAAAATTCACTCCTTCCGTTTCGTCCAGCACCCCTTCCACTGTCGGCATATGGGTATAAGCCGCGCCAAGGGCCGCCGTATAATGGGTTTTGAGCTTCAATCCCCAGTTATGAGGCGAAATCTTCACTTTTTTCTCTGCCAGCACAGGAAGAAGCTGTCTCCACGCAGTAAATCCATATCCCGCAATGTCCATTTGAATTACATCCAGTATTCCTTCTTCCACCAGAGACAAAAGAAAGGGGACATCCGGTTCAGCCTCTCCATCAGCAATCATAGTTTGAGGCGAGTATTCATTCAAGAAATCCCGCAGCCGCCGGTTAGCATCCCTGTTTTCCACAAAGGGCTCTTCTATCCAATACAGATCACAGTCCGCCACTTCCTTTACATACTCCAGCATTTTCTCCAACGAATATACGCTGTTGGCATCCACCATAAGCTTTGCCTTCGGATAACGCCCCCTGACCATTCGGGTCACCTCAATATCCCTTTTAAGGCCATTTTTCCATCCCATCCATTTGGGCGCCCTGCCGATCTTAATCTTAAAATCCCGATAGCCCATCCCATAGTCTATTCTGCATTCCTCCAATATCTTCGAGAGTCCACCCGGCTTTCCGTCCGGACTTAAATCATCCATCAGGATTGCTCCGTCGTAGCAAGCGATGGGATTGCTTCCCTCCGCGCCCAGCATTCTGAATACAGGCACATTCAGGATATTTCCCGCCAGATCATGCAGTGCAAAATCATATTCCAGCGCCTCCTTTTCCGTAACGCCCTTTGCCGTGTCAAAAATATCGCTTACTCTTCGGCCGATCAACAAGCTGTCCGCCCTCTGATCCACTCTGCAGGGCCTACCCGCAAACAGCCCCCAGCCTTTTGCACCCTGGTCAGTGAAAATCTCCTTTACCATGAATTCCTCACCGTATCCATGTTCTCCCCGAAACGCATTTTTGCCGTTTAATCTGTGATAACGATTCCTGACCTTTAACGTTCGTATTTTGCTGATCTTGTGCCGGGAGAGCTCTTCCTCCCGAATTTCATCCATCTTTCTGAAATCAATCATAAGTTATCCTCCACTCTTATCCCTTCAGCCCCGATGTGGCGATTCCCTCCACAAAATATTTCTGGAGGCAGAAATAAATAATCACACAGGGCAAAATGGCGATCACCGACATGGCAAGGATATTCTTCCACACAATGGCCGTCGTGGTATCCAGCGCCATCCGAAGTCCCAGAGACACCGTATATTTTGAGACGGAACTGATATAAATATACTGCTGGAAAAAGTCGTTCCAGGTCCATATAAACTGAAAAATTGCTGCGGATATTACCGCCGGTTTGCTCAGCGGCACCAGAATCAAAAGCAGGATCCGAAAGCTGGAACAACCGTCAATCCGCGCCGCCTCGTCCAGCTCTCTGGGAATGCCCCGGAAGAACTGGATAAACATATAGACGAAAAAAGAGGATGTGCCGAGGGCTGCCGGAACCCAGAATACCTTATAATCATCGATCCAGTCCAGTTTAACAAAAAGCAGGTATCTTGGAATCAAAAGCACCGATCCCGGCAGCATCATAAGTGCAAGCATCACCACAAACAACACCTTTTTGCCGGGAAATTCAAATCTGACAAATCCATAGGCGGTAAGGACACTGGAAAGAATTGCCAGCATCACCACCGGAACCACCAGGCGAAAAGAGTTACAAAGATAAGTCCCAAATCCGATCTGCCCGGAACCCTTCCAGCCATTTTGGTATCCTTCCAGATTAAAGCTTTCCGGCAAAATTTTCAGCGAGCCGAATATTTCCTGATTGGACTTGAAAGTTCCAAAGAACATATAAACCAGCGGAAACACAAGGATCAGCCCCAGCAGGATTAGGGTCAGATATAATACCGCTTTGCCAAGTATCTTTTTTTTCTTCATAGTTATCCCCCTATCCCTTCCCTATTCATCATAAAATACCCATTTTTTAGAACCGATGAATATCAGCGCCGTCACAAACAGAATCGCCATAAACAGAATCCAGGAGAGCGCGCTGGCATATCCCATCTTAAAATTCGTGAAAGCCTCCCTGTATATTTTAATCCCGTAAAGAAACGTTGCCTTGTTAGGACCGCCTTTCGTCAGTACAAACGCCGTAGAAAATTCCTGGAAACATCCGATGGCCTGCATCACCAGATTAAACAGCATGATCGGAGAGATCATCGGCAGCGTGATACTGAAAAAACAGCTTACCTTTCCCGCACCGTCAATCTGCGCCGAATCATATAAAGATCTCGGCACATTTTTCAGAGCCGCCAAAAACAAAACCATAGAGGACCCAAACTGCCAGATCGGAATGATGCATATTGTGATCAGCGCTTTGCCCGGATCGCCAAACCAGTTCACCCCAGGAACGCCAATGAGCCCTAAAAGCTCATTGACCATTCCCTGTTTTTGAAACATAAAGCGCCATACAATAGAGATTGCCACGCTGCTGCCAAAGATAGAAGGCAGATAGTAAACCGTCCTGAAAAAATTAATTCCTTTGATCTCTACATTCAGCAAGAGCGCTACAAGCAAGGCAAACATCACCCTTCCCGGCACGGCCATAAGGACATATTTTGCGGTCACTTCCGCATTGGTCCAGAAATCCTTATCCTTTGTAAAAATAGTAATATAATTTTGCAGGCCGACAAAGTTCATTCCCTCAGCCATCGACTTGTCCGTAAAGGACAGGATAAAGGAATAGGCGAACGGATAAAGCTGAAAGACCAGGACTCCGGCCAGCCAAGGCAGAATATAAAGCAGACCGCACATATCTCTTTTAGAGTATTTTCTTCTCTTCCCTTGTTGCTTCATAGTCTTATCCCCTTACTGTCCTCTTTTTAGCTGTCTCCTTTTAATTCGGCCACCTTCTCCTCCATGAGCCGCATAAATTCCTCCGCTGCACTCTCCGGAGTCAGTTCTCCGTAAAACATTGCGCTCAGTACATCGCCTTCAATCACTTCGATTTCCGCATTGGTGCTGATGATGTTCTGTCCCATGCCGCCCTTATGCTCTCCCGCAAAATCTGCGCTTGCCTTCAGTCCGGCGTCCAGTTTGCCATTCGCCACCATGGCATCCAGTCCCTTCTGGGTTGACGGAACCGATCTGCACAGTCCCAGAGTCTCAATTGCACTTTCATTGTTAAAGAAGTAGTCTACAAAGGCAAGAGCCTCCTCCAGATGCTCACTGTTCGCATTTACTGCGATCATATTCGTAGGCCTCAAGACGATTCCCGTGTTTTCCGCCTCGCTGTCACCTAAGGGCTCCAGACAGACCAGATTTCCCTCCGGCAAAGATCCTTTCAGTCTGTCAAACCCCGAAGAAAATTCAGGGCAGAGGACAAGCTGATCATTCAGCCAAAGTGTATTCTCAGCCGCCGAAGGCACTTCAACAACCTCATCAAAAGGCTGCATCACTCCCTCATCGTAAAGCTTTTGGATATAAGTATATGTTTTCACCAGTTCCTCTTTGTTAAATCCCAAAGTATAGTCATCCTCAACAAGCTTCTTTCCTGTCATATTAAACAGATAAGGTTCAAAAAAGTATCTGTTTACCGCATAAGGACAAATCATATATGCTTCCGGATCCTGCTCATGCACCTTTTTACCAACCTCCAGCAATTCGTCCCAGCCAAAGTGCTGCGTCAGGTCAATACCATATTTATCTGCTGCAGTCTGATTTCCAAAAAGACATGTAAAATTCAGTCCGCTGGGTACGCCGATCAGCCTGCCGTCAGGGGAAGTGATGCCGTCCAGCAGCCCCTCCGAAATGCCGCTTAAATCCACGCCCTCCGTGATATTGAAATCCACGAAATCATCCGTCTTCCAAAAAGCCTCCAGAAATGCATAATCGATCTGGATAATATCCGGCGCAGTCCCTGCCGCAAGCTGTGTTGTCAGCTTTTCCAGATAACCGTCCCATCCGCTGTACTCTCCCTCGATAGAGATACCCGTGTTTTCGTTCTGATACTGTTCTATGACTGCAAGCGTCGCTTCATGCCGCTCGTCTCCACCCCACCAGGAAAACCGCAGTGTCGCCTCACTGCCGGAAGTATCTGTACTGTCCTTCCTTTCCTCACTCCCTGTATCGCCTGCGGCGGCATCCTTTGAATCCTCTTTCTTCGTGGCGGAAGCTTCCCCACTATTTTTGTCGGTATTTCCCGTATTCCCACAGCCTGCTGCCGTGAACAGAAGAAGCGTTGCTATTCCTATGGAAAGTATTCTTTTCACAATATTATTCTTCATATGTCTCCCTCATTTCTCTTTTTGCTTTTTACAAACCTCCATGCAACGGTTTCAAAACGATAAACCGTTACATTTTTCAAATCGCGCCATTTGATACAGGAATTATAGCACCTGCCTGTCCCGGACAAAACATCTAAACTTGATATAAAGTATGAATCCTTTTCCTCCAAAATATCATTTTTTGACAAAGGTATCATTTCAAAACCTTTACCATTAATTTTAAGTTGTTTTCCGGTTTATTCTTCCTTTATACTATAGGAAACGGCCGCCGTATTCGCCGTTTTCCATAACAATGTACAGCAAAAGCAGGAGGCTTCTATGTATCGGTTTATTCTGGTTGAAGATGATTTTCATATAAGAAACGGGCTCGGAAGGTTTTTTCCCTGGAATACGCTGGGCTTTCATTTGGTGGAAAGCTTTGAAAACGGAAAAAAGGCCCTGGATTTCCTGAGGGTTAACAAGGTAGACGTGGTTCTCACTGACATACGTATGCCGATTATGGGCGGCCTTACCCTTGCCAGAGAGCTGAAAAAAATCTCTCCCGAAACACAGGTCATTTTCCTGACAGCCTACCGCAGCTTTGACTACGCCAAGGAGGCGTTGGACTGCGGCGTCCGCAATTATATCGTAAAGTCCACAAAGTACGATGACCTTCTTACCATTTTTACAGAAATCAGGAAAGACCTGGACGGCAAAAAGGCTTTTTCCGAAAAGAAAAATGAATCGCCACCGGAGCCCACCGTGGATAACCGTATCATCCGCAAGATCCTCTCCTCCATCGACGCCGATCTCCCCCACGCCTCTCTCCAGCATCTTGCAGATTCCGTGCAAATGAATCCCGTCTACTTAAGCCGCCTTTTCAAGGAAAAAACCGGGATCAACTTTTCGGATTATCTGTTGAAGAAAAAAATGGAAACGGCAGCGTTACTTTTAAAGGAAACAGACTACAGTATCTATGAAATAAGCGAAATGACAGGGTATAGCAATGATAAGAATTTTTCGAGAGCTTTCAAAAAATTTTATGGCATTCCGCCGGCGAATTACCGGCACATACCGCCCGAAGGGACATAGCCGCTCCGTTCATCAGCGGTATTTTCTTCATACTCTTTTTCTCTCCCTGTTTGCTACCCTGACGCCGGTTGCACTTATGACGGTTCTTATTTCCTCCATTATGATCAATAATCTGAGGAGCTCTGCCGCCGATGCCAATTCCAATATTCTGTCACAGTTTCAGACAAATATGGAAAATACCATCAGCGAAGTTAACTATATGAACATAGAAATCTCCGTAAATTCAAGCGTATACCATCTGTTAAAAAGGGCAATGACATTGAAAGATTACAGTCCTTCTACCAGCAAGGTCCAGCAGACTGTAAATTCCTATCTGATTCCGCTGATCGCCACCAAAAGCTATATCGATTCCATGTATATTTATATTGACAATCCCTATGGACGCTTTGTCTCCATTCCCGAGGGGTTGTGCTGGCTCTCCCAGTACAGAGACACCTCCTGGCTGGAAGAGTATCTGTCCGGCAAGGAGAGCGGCTCAAATATCTGGTGCTGCCCAAGAAGCTACAGAAAATACCGTTTCCTGACCGAAGATACACGTATCATCAGCGTTTATCAGCCATTTTACTATACAAACGGAGTCTCTATCATCAATCTGTCCGCAGATTATTTTGAGGAAGAACTAAGACATCTGAGCCTTGCTCCAGGCCAGATCATTATGGCAGTCAATGAACAAAACGAAGTGCTTTTTTCCAGTTCCTATCCTGAAAAAGAAACTCTGGATACCCTCCTCTCCTCCATCCCCACCGCATTCCAGGATTACACCGGAACCCAACAGTTCTCGGGGGAACGCAGCTACGTGGTGCAGCTTTATTCCAGGCAGGGCAGTATCCGCTATCTGTCCATAACGCCCTACAGTTCTCTCTATCAGACGGTCTATCAGTTTTATGGATATATTATGATTCTGGCTTTTTTCATTATTGGCCTGTGCATTCTGATCTCTTGGCTGATCAGCCGACAGTTTTATCAGAATATCAATCAGCTTATTCTGCTCTTTTCTGCCGCAGAGCGGGGCGAGGATCTGGCGGATATAAAACCTCCTCAGAACCTCTACGGCCTTTTAATGCAGAACATTACCCAGACTTTTGTTCGGCAGAACGCATTAAAAATGCAAATAAAAGAAAACGAATATCAGAATCAGATTTTAGAACTGCAGTCCCTCCAGACCCAGATCAGCCCCCACTTTCTGTTCAATACGCTCAAATCCATTTATTGGATGAGCTTCCAGCTCACCGGCTCCGGCAATGATGTCTGCTGCATGATCGAAAATATGACGGACATTCTGGATTATTCCCTGAACCGCCAGGGGGAGCTTGTAACCCTTGAGGCGGAGCTTCACAATACGCGCAATTACATTGAAATCCAACAAATCCGCCACAATCACCAATTCCGTGTAGACTGGGATTATCCGCCGGAGGTACTTTCCTGCCTCACCATTCGCCTGCTTCTCCAGCCATTGGTGGAAAACTGCATTGTCCATGCCTTTACCTGGGAAAATGATCAAAGCAGAATCCGGATACGCATCCGCGAAAGGGAACAGGTCATTACCGTAAAGATCATAGACAACGGCATTGGCATTTCCAAAGAACATTTACAGGAAATTCGTTCCCGGCTCAAAATTCAAAATGATACCGGCCATATTAGCTGCCAAATCGGCAGCCACATTGGTTTATTCAACTGCAATCGCCGTCTTTCTCTGACCTTCGGAGACACCTATGGACTTACAATTCACAGTAAGGAACACGCAGGTACTGTGATCTCGCTGTGCTTCCCCGGCAGGTAACACGGCATTTCTCACCGCTCCGCTTCTCCGCCGTTCAAAACCGGCTCCACTTCAAATTTGACTTTTTGCCGTTTCTCTCTATAATCTATAGTAAACAACAAAATTATGTTGCTGTTTACTACAGGTTTTGTACCATACGAAACCCTGATTTGTATGCATAACAGAGCATGCAGATAGGAGCCGCCATATGAAAAAGATCGACCAAAACAAAAAACAGAAGCGGGATGCGCTTCTGAATACTGCATTTGAACTGTTCACCACTCAGGGGATCAATAAGACGACCATCAATAATATTGTAGACGCGGCCGGTGTGGCGAAAGGAACCTTTTATCTTTATTTTAAGGATAAATATGACATTCGCAATAAATTGATCGCCCATAAGGCAAGCCACATTTTTTCTATTGCGGATGCCGCCCTCTCCCAGACAGACCTGACAGAGTTAGAGGACAGGATCATTTTTCTTGTGGATAACATTATCGGGCAATTCAGTGCCGATAAATCGCTTCTTAACTTTATCTCCAAAAATTTAAGCTGGGGGATTTTCAAAAATGAACTGATCTCCTCCAGCGATGATTCTGATGTGGATTTTTATAATATTTATAAAATCCTTGAAAGCTCTCCCAGAGCCTTTAAAGATCCGGAAATTCTTCTGTTCATGATCGTGGAGCTTGTGAGCTCCACCTGCTACAGCTCTATCCTGTATCATGAACCTACGGACATTGAAAGCTTTAAGCCTTATCTTTTTGATGCTATCCGGCTGCTGATTAAGAGCCATAGAACCGCCCTCCCCCAAGAACAGAGTCTTTAACAAACTTGCCATCATTGGCAGCATTTCATCCCCCCGTCATCATCCCCGCCAGCACCACGCTTGCCACAATCCCGGCCAGCGTGGACAAAAGTGCGCCTTTCAGGGTATACCTTGTCTTCGTCACCTTTGCCGCCAGGAAATACACGCTCATGGTATAAAAAATCGTCTCCGTACAGCTCATCATAATGGATGTGATCAGACCGGTCAGGGAGTCTGTGCCATAATTCTTAAAAATATCCAGCACAAGGGACGTTGCGGCTGAGGAGGAAAACGTTTTGATAAAGGTAAGGGGAACCAGTTCTGCCGGGAATCCCATCTTCTCCGTGACGGGGCGAACCAGATCCCCCAGAAATGTCAGAAATCCCGAAGCCCGCAAGATTCCAACCGCAGTCATGAGCGCCACCAGGGTAGGCATAATGCCCACCACGGTCTTAAGCCCTTCCTTGGCCCCTTTTACAAAATCCTCATACACATTTGACTTATTCACCACGCCGTAGGCAACGATATAGAATATGAGGACAGGTATGATAATATTGGAAATGTTGGATAAAGCAGAAGCCATAAACTGTAACCTGCATTTTTTAATGTCTGTTACAATATATGGCCTATCCTTTCTCCATATTCGTCATAGCCAGTTTTGGTCGATCTCGCTTTTCAGCGACTGGAACATCTGATAATAGGTTTCCCTCGTCTGCCGCACAATTTCCAATGCAATCGCCTGATTATAGGCATGGGACACATTGTTTCCGGCCACCAGCGCACTCAGCCATAGCTGTTCATCCTTTATCATCCCTGCCTGATACGCTGTTTTCAGTATTTGCCGTGGCGATCCGCTCTGTCCTGCGGCCACGCCATTGTTTTCCAAAATTTCCTTAACCGCTTTCCACGACTGTTCAAAACAGATTTCATATAACGCTACCATCCCTGTCAAAACAACATTATTATAAGGTTCCTCATAATCAAATACAGCCCGCAGATTGGTAAGCGCCGCACAGAAATTTTCATATTTTTTCATAAAGAAGTCTTCCTTCCTGTTCTATAGATTTGCGCAGTTCTTCCTGCACACTCCCATCCAGGTTGACCACATCAAAGGAAAGCAGCGTGGAGGTTTCCTCTTCCACGTCCAAGGTAAAAAGCGTAATATTCCCGCCCGTGACCGCCAGGTCAATGTCGCTGGTTTTCTTATAATCGCCTCTTGCCCTTGAACCGAAGAGCACCACGCGTTCAAGCCCATATTTCTCCGCCAGATCGCGTATCTCTGTAAGCACTGCCTCCCGAATACCGGTATCGCTATTCATCCCTATTCCATCCTTATATACCCTCGGTTTTTAGTGGCTGCTGTACAGCTTAATCTGCCCCATTGCCACCAGTTCCTTATCCTCCGACCACCCACGCCGCCGCATTCCCGGTAAGCGCGTCCCTTTTTCCGTAATCAAAGAGCACGAAAGCAGGCTTCTGCATGCGCCGACAACAAGCCTCCTTTTCCTCCTCCCATACAGGATAAAAGAAAACCTCCATATGGGTCATGTTCATGGTCTGCCTTGCGTGGTAATGGCTGTAAGCCTTAAGCAGCTCCGGCTCCCTTTCTTCCTTTTGGTAAATCTCCCATATCACTTCTCTGTAGGGGGACAGATCCTTTCCAAAGCAAGGACGGCTCTTTGCTTTCTCCCTCAGATAAAAATCAAAGGTCAAAAGCTCCCTCCAAAGCTCCTCCCGCTCCCGCGCCGTCTCCATGGCGAACTCTAAAAGCACCTGGTATCTGCGGCTTCTCGCCGGAGTCCGGATAAAATATCCTTTCCCCTCATAAAAAGCCGCCAATGCCTCAAAAAGCCCAAAGGGAGAGGAAAACTCCCCCTCCAGCGCGCGCAGGGTATGGGTAAACTGGCCGGAGTTATAGTAGAGCTCCACCATCTCCTCCACCTGTTTCAGCTTCAAAATCTCCTCATAGGAAATCCATCCGGTATAGAGTACTTCGTAAGGCGGTTTGTCCTGGCAGACAATCCCGTAGTTCTGCGCTTTCTCCCAAACAGGAGTTCCTTTCAGTACCTTTAAAAATCCCAGTTGAAGCTGTTCAGGACCCATGGCATATACCCGGTTAAAGGAGCGCTGAAAGCTATGATAATCCTCCAGCGGAAGGCCTGCTATCAAATCTAAATGAATATGAATGTTTCTGCCGCTGCGCAGGGCACGGACCGCCCTTTCAATTCGGGCGATGGAGCCCTGCTCCTCCTCCGCCCCGTTTAAATCACGGCCGATTTCCTTAAGGACTGCCCCGTTGGTGGTCTGCACCCCGATTTCAAACTGCATCAGCCCGGGACGCACTCCCTTAAGAAGTGTAAGCTCCTCCTGATTTAAAATATCGGCGGCAATCTCAAAATGAAAATTCGTAACCCCGTTATCATGTTCCTTGAGATAACTCCAAATCTCTATCGCCCGGCGGTGGCTGCAGTTAAATGTCCTGTCAATCAGTTTGACCTGAGAAACTTTCTGATCCAGAAAAAATTGAAGTTCTCTTTTCACCGTTTTCAGATCGCGGAACCTGACCTTTTTATCAATAGAAGAAAGGCAGTAGCCGCACCTGAAAGGGCAGCCCCTGCTCGTCTCATAGTAAATGATCCTGTTTGCAAATTCCTGTAGAGATTTTTCGGAAGGGTAAAGAAAGGGAAGGCGGTCCATATCCGTAAGCTCTCTTGGGGCCGTAACACCGCTTCCAAGAACCAGCCCCGGTATCTTCTCCAATTCCGGGGAGTCAACGCCTCTCTCCTGATCTCCATTCTCCCTGTCCACATAATAAGTAAGGAGTTCCTTAAAGGTCTCCTCTCCCTCGCCGACCATGATCCCTTTCAGCATCGGGAACTCTTCGAGAAGTCTGGGCGCATCATAGGAAACCTCCGGGCCGCCCAGCCACAATTCGGTATCCGGCAGCACCTTGGGAAGTTCCCCAAGCAGCTCCTTAATCAGGCTAATGTTCCAGACGTAACAGGAGAATCCTATCACGTCTGGATGTCTTTGATATAAATCCGCTAAAATTTCTTCCATCCTTTGGTTGATGGTGTATTCCCCCAGGCTCACAAAGGGCTGTAACTCTTCCCCTGCATAGGCTCTCAGACTGTAAATCGCCGGGTTGGAATGAATATACTTTGCGTTCACCGCTGTCAATAAAAACTGCATAAAACCTCTTAATCGTAAGCTATACGTTCAGGCTCGCGATGAACCTGTCAAATGCCTGCTGCCCCTGCGGTGTTCTTTTGTAAACCCCGGCGTCCGTAAGCACCTGCATAAAAACAATTCCGATTTCTCTGCGGATAATCTCATCTATATTGGAGGCGTCGATGGTTTCATAATTTCCCTTAAATTCATCCACCCAGTCAGCATGCTTTTCAAGGGACTCATCCTCCCGCAGGTTTTTCCCCTCCAGGATTGCCTTTTTGAGCTCTTCCATCTCACTCTTCAAGCGGGCGGGAAGCACGGCAAGGCCCATCACCTCAATCAGACCAATGTTTTCCTTCTTGATATGATGCAGGTTTGCGTGAGGGTGATAAACTCCCAGCGGATGCTCATCGGTGGTAATGTTATTTCTCAGCACCAGATCCAGCTCAAAATACTCACCTCTCTTGCGGGCTATCGGAGTGATGGTATTATGAGGCTCTCCCTCTGTTTCCGCAAAAACAAATGCCTCCTCATCCGTATATCCTCTCCAGTGACGCAGTATCTTATCCGCCAACTCTATGATACGCTCCGTATCCCTGGCTTTCAGACGGATCACAGACATGGGCCATTTCACGATTCCGGTCTCCACATCCTCAAAGCCTTTCACCGCAACGCTTCTCTCGATCGGAGCCTTGGCCATGGCAAACTCATAATGACCGCCCTGGAAATGGTCATGGCTCAAAATTGAGCCCCCTACAATGGGAAGATCTGCGTTGGAACCCACAAAATAATGAGGGAACTGCTTCACGAAATCAAACAGCTTGCAAAATGCCCCTCTGTCGATCTTCATAGGGATATGCTGACCGTTAAAAACAATACAATGCTCATTGTAATAAACATAAGGGGAATACTGAAAGCCCCAGGTGTCTCCCTGAATCGTTACCGGAATAATCCTGTGGTTCTGCCTGGCCGGATGATTCACCCTTCCCGCATACCCTTCATTTTCCTTACAGAGAAGGCACTTGGGATAACCTGACTGCTTTGCTGTCCTTGCGGCGGCAATGGCTTTGGGATCCTTTTCGGGCTTGGAAAGATTGATCGTAATATCCAGATCCCCATATTCTGTGGAGGTAACCCACTTCATGTCCTTCTTGATGCGGTAACGTCTGATATAATCAGAATCGCAGCTCAGCTTATAGTAATAGTCGGTAGCTTCTCCCGGATTCTGAGCATAATGCTCCTGAAAGGTTCTGATCACCTCGCTGGGCCGGGGCATCAAAAGGCTCATGATTCTGGTATCAAAAAGATCCCTGTACACCACTCCGTTTTCCTTCAGAATCCCTTTCTCGTAGGCGTAGTCCAGAAGCCTTCCGAGAATCTGCTCCAGCTCCTCCGTCTCTGTTTCCGCAATTTCCGCCGCCTGCTCTCCGCTGATCTCTTCAAGCTCATCCAGCTCAAAAAGCTCCAGCAGGCGGTTGATGGTATAAATCCTGTCTTCCTCCGGTACAAGTCCTGTCTTAACGCCGTACTGTGCCAATTTTCTAATATCTGTCTGTATCATGATTCACATCCTCTCCTTTCCCGGGTCCGCGGACTTTCTCCCCAGACCGAATGCACAGTGAACGGCAAATCCTTTCGCCGTTCACTATAGGTACAATCATCCATGTTCAGTTTATAAAGTGCAGGGTCCGTCTCCTACTTCCACCACATAAAAATCTGCACTGTAGCCGATCTTTTCAAGATAAGCTTCTCCCACCTGTTTGATAAAGGTGTCGATGGCCCCATCCTCTACCAGGCTCACCGTACAGCCGCCAAAGCCTGCGCCGGTCATACGGGACCCGATCACGCCTTCTACCTTCCAGGCCTCCTCTACCAGGATGTCCAGCTCAACGCCCGTCACCTCATAGTCGTCTCGCAAAGATACGTGGGAGGCATTCATCATCTGACCAAACCCAGCAATATCATTGGCCTTAAGTGCTTCCACCGCCTTGATGGTGCGCTGGTTTTCATAAACCGCGTGCTTTGCCCTGCGAACCCGTACCGGATCCTTGATGGCAGACTTATACTCTTCAAACTTTTCCTCCGTCAAATCCCCAAGGCTCCTGATATCCACTACCTTCTGCAGCTCGGAAAGCGCCGTTTCACACTCGCTTCTTCTCTCGTTATATTTGGAGTCCCCAAGCCCTCTCTTTTTGTTGCTGCATGCGATCACAATCTTTGCCCCCTCCAATTTCACCGGAGCATAGGTATAGGACAGATCCGCCGTATCCAAAAAGATGGCGTTTTCCTTCTTGCCCATGGCAATGGCAAACTGATCCATGATCCCGCAGTTGACCCCGTTAAAATTATTTTCGGAATACTGGCCGATCAGCGCCAGATCCTGATTACTCACCTCAAACCCAAAAAACTCTCTGAGGATAAAGCCCATAAGTACTTCTATGGAAGCGGAGGAAGAAAGCCCGGAACCGTTGGGGATATTTCCATTCAGGAGGATATCCATGCCTGAGGGGATCACGAACCCTCTTTTTTCAAAAGCCCACATCACTCCCTTGGGATAGTTGGTCCAGCCTGCTTCCTTCTGGGGTGTGAGGGAGTCAAGGTCAGACTCAATCACTCCAAGATGGTCAAAATTCATGGAGTAAAAACGAAGTTTTCTGTCTTCTCTCACCCTTGCCACACCGTAAGTTCCGATCGTAAGCGCGCAGGGAAACACATGGCCGCCGTTATAATCCGTATGCTCTCCGATCAGATTCACACGTCCCGGCGCAAAAAATACCTTCACTCCGTCCGCATCCCCATACACTTCACAAAATTTCTTCAATATTGTTTCTTTCATCCTTTACCTCATTTCTGCGCTTCCTTTGCGCATTACACGTATCTTTTTATCAGTTCCATTATAGGATTAAAGGCTTGTTCCAGACCATACTGCTTTGTTAAGAAAGGCTGTCAAAATGTTAGCTCTTTATCTTATTTACCTGATTAATAAAATCCTCAATCTGCTTTAAATATTCCCTGCTTTTTCTTGTCTCCCCTTTCTGCATCTCCTTTCGGTAGGAGGAAGGCGACATTTTTTTCATCTGCTTAAATGATTTGGTAAACACCAGCGGATCCGAATATCCGCAGGAAAGGGCGATACTCTCCACCGGAAGGGAGGTGAGCTGTAAAAGCTCTGCCGCCCGGTTAATGCGGAAGGTCGCCAGAAATTGCTGGGGAGACATCCCCATGGAGTTGCGGAACAGAGTATACAGATAGCTTCTGTTGATGCAGACATAATCCGCCACATCCGTAACTTTAATGGGGTTACAGTAATTTCTCAGGATAAATTCCACCGCCCGCCGCACATAATGATCCGCCTTATCGGTTTCCCCCTTTTCCTCAATGTGGGCGCTCTGGGCGATCAGGGACAAAAAAAGATGAAGCTGCCCGTTCCTTCTGAGCTCATTGGCAATTCCCACCGTATTGTGCTCCATCATGTCCATTACCGCTTTGGAAAGCTCCTTTTCCTTATCTGAGGCAAACACGGGGTTGGTCAGCGACAGCCCCATGGCGGAAATCAATTCCTCCGCCATGCTTCCGTTAAAGCCTACCCAGATATAAGTCCATGGGTTCCCTCCATCCGCCTCATAAAAAACCAGTTCATCCGGCGGTATCAAAAACCCATAGCCCCGCTCCAGCGCATATTCCTTGCCACCGATTGAAAACCTTCCCTGTCCGCTTAGCACAAAATGAATCACATAGTGAGGCTTGATTGCCGGTCCAAAGCTGTGAAGGGGTTCCGTCCTCGACATTCCGCAGCAGTTCACAAACAGGCTTCCGTTTTTTTCGCCAAAAAATTCCAGCTCGTATGCCTTTTCCATCTGTGCTCTCCTTAACAACCTCAAAAGTTCCTGCCGAATATTTCTCTATGAGACAAGAATCTCCCCCGCTTCCTCATCATAGGAAAGATCAAGGGAAACTACCTCCCCCGAATACTCTCCCACCGGCAGTTCAAGTTCAAATTCGTTTCCGCTCTCATCCGCCAGGAAAAGAACCCAGGGCGTATTATCCACATCCCTCTGTATCATCAGCCCTGTCAGCGACTGCTCCGGCGCCAGCATCCCCATATCCCCGAGAATATTCACATGCGCCCCCACATCCCCCTTCTCATAAAGGTGAATCTCACCAAAGGAAAATCCGGTTTGATTGGTAATCGCCAGTGTAATCGTCGTCAGCACCGCCGCTTCCTCCTCGTCCTTTATCTCAGAGAGGGCGGTAAGATAGCCTTCATAATCCGCAATCATGGAATCCATGGCCTGAATCAACTGATCGATCTCTTCATCCTCCATCTCCGCCAGATTGTAGCTTTCCATTTCGTTTGCTCTCTCCCTTAAGGCCGCCAGCTCCTTATCCAGGGAATCATCCTTTACTTTTTCATGGACCTCCACCACCTGGTTATGCACCCCGGCAAGCTGTGCATACTTTTCTTTTGCCTGTGTGATCTTTTCCTCCGAGGGCTGGCAGGCCGTCAGCGCAAGGCACATTGCACAAACCGCAGCACCCTTCCATACTCTTTTTAACATAAATCAACCTCTGTTCGTTTCTGTTGCTTCCTGTCGGATAACGGTTCGGGCTACAAAACCGTTATCCTCAAACTCCTTTTTAGTATAAGAAAAAAGCTTCGAAAAAGCAAGTCAGGCGCGGAGCTTTTCTTCCTCCTTGCCAATCCTTTCCCTGTCTATGCGCCGAAACAAAATCTCTGTTTCCGGAATAACAAATCCTGTGGGAACCGTCTTTCTTTTCCAACTACTATCGAGTAAAAACCATCCCAACACTTTTTCTGACGAAAAGGGAAGAAAGGGTTCCAGCAAAACCGCCAGATTGACAATCAGTTGTACACAGTTGTACAGCGTATCCCGGCACTCCCGCAGACTGGTATTTCTTGTAATCCATGGCTTTCCAAGGTCAAAATACTTGTTGGAAAAACGGACAAAGGCAAAAATGTCGTCAATTGCCTCCTTAAAACGTCCTCCCTCCACCTTCTTTCCTATCTCATCATAAAGCCTGTCGATTTCCTCTTCCAGCCCCTTTTCCAAACTCCCATCCGGCACTCTCCCATCCAGATATTTGGTAATAAAGATCAGCGTGCGGTTGACAAAATTCCCCCAGGCGCCCAAAAGTTCATTATTATGACTGGTGATAAAACCCTGCCATGAAAAATCCGCATCCCTCTTCTCCGCACCGTTTGCAAGCAGGTAATACCTTAGAGAATCCGCTTCATATCTCCCTATCAGGTCCTTCACCCAAATGGCATAATTTTGACTGGTGGAAATCTTTTTTCCTTCCAGCGTGAGATATTCGCTGGAAATAATGTGGTCCGGCAAATGCCAGTCTTCTCCCTCCGCCAGCAATAGGGCAGGTAATATGATGGTATGGAAAGGAATGTTGTCCTTCCCGTGGACATAATAATGTCTGGCCTCCTCTCCCCAAAGCTCCTTAAAGTCCCAGCCCCGCTCTTTTGCCACAAGCCTGCTCAGGGAAAGATAACCCAGCACGTTTTCCGCCCAGATATAAATTTTCTTGTCCTCATAGCCCTTTCTTGGAACGTCTATCCCCCAATCCAGATCCCTGGTCAGAGCCCGATCCCTTAAGCCCTCCTCAATATACCGCTTCGATAAAGCCACCGCGTTTTTCCGCCAGTTCTCATGGCTCTCCACATATGCTTTCAGCTCCTTTTCCAGCTTGGATATGGCAATATAAAGATGCCTTGTATTCCTGAATGAAATCCTCTCCCCGCAAACCGCGCATACCGGTTCGATGAGCTGCTCCGGCTCCAATACTTCTCCACAGGCATCGCACTGATCCCCTCTTGCCGCTTCCCCGCATACGGGACATTTCCCTGTCACAAACCGGTCCGCCAAAAAACTTTTGCATCCTTCACAATAGGCCTGGGGAACCTCCTTTTCATACACATAAGGGCTCCCATACAATTTTTCATGAAATTCCTGTACAAACCGGATATGTTCCTCTGACGAGGTCTTCGAATACAGGTCATAGCCAAACCCCAGCCACTGAAAGCACCTGCTGAACTCCTCGTGAAAGCGGTCGCTGACCTCCCAGGGAGTGAGGCCCTCCCTTTTGGCCCTGAGCGCCACCGGTGTGCCGTGGCAGTCGCTTCCCGACACATAACAAACCCTATCTCCCTTTGCCCTGTGATAACGGGCCAACACATCGCCAGCCAGCAGACCTGCCACATGGCCAATGTGAAGAGAGCCGTTGGCATAGGGCCATGCTCCTGCTATTAAAATATTTTTCATTTCTTCCTCCATTTCTGAGACTTGCTCGTTTTCCTGATTTTAAATGTGGTGTAAATCGAGCAGGGAAGGTTACTCCCCCTGCTCGCGCGCCGCCGATGCGCCACTTTGGCGGCATGTCGCCTCTGCATCGGCGTGCGCATTAAAAAAGCCCTCCTCTCTGAAAATTTCTTTTCAGGGACGAGAGCCTTACGCTTCGTGATACCACCCTAAATTCACCCATACCTCACGGCACAAGCCTCATCAGCTGCGGGCAGGAAATGATCTGCCGATAGCCTGTCACTATAACGGGTGAACCCGTCGCAGCCTAAACATCTCTGTCTTCGGTGCGCAGCTCCGAGGCCATGTTCAGTCACTCTATAGCTTTCCTCATTTTCACCGGCCAGAGGTCTCTGTAAAAGCGCAAATGACCTACTCTTCTCTTCAACGCCTTTCTTTGCTTCCTAACATACATGATTTCCCGCAAAAAAGCAAGCCCTGTTTTCTGACAAATTTTCTGACAAAATCAATCCTCAGAAAATTATGTCCGAAAACAGGGCACAATGTCCTTACTATCCGCGGCTCAGAAACGTCTCCGCAATCGTAGACGCCGCCACCCGGGAGCCGATCTTTGACGCATGCTGTCCGTCCTCCGCGTACATTTCTTCCTCCGGATGCTCTCTGTGATACTTCCACCAATTCTCACCCACAGGCGCCAGCTCACAGCCCGTCTCCTGCTGCAGCCTCCGGTAAGCGCTGCCCATCTTCTCCTGGGCCTGCTCCCCGTCGGCTTTGGTAGTCCATGTCATATACAGAATGGGCCGGGCCCCCGCCTGCCTTACCCACTCGATCAGTTTCTTACCGCTCTCATGCATGACCTCTAAATCGCCCATGGGATGTGCCGTGTGCTGAAGAACCACCGCATCATATCCACCGTAAAGGATATTGAACCTGGCCTCCGGCTCTTCCACATGGAAATCCCAGCCCTTTCCCCCATGGGCCAGCATGGTGACCTCCACCTCTTTTTGCTTTTCACGGCAGATTTCCGCAAACATTCGAGGCATATCATTGTAATAAGTATGGCTGTTTCCGATAAATAATACTCTCATTTTCCCTCTTTTCCAGGCGGTTTTGCGCCTTCTACCTTTTCTGTCCCACCAACATTGTCAAATCCATTGTCACCCAATCAACCTTTTCCCTAGCGCCTCCCTGACCGGCTCCGCCTGACATGGGCGTCATAGTATAAATATCCTCCGAAGTGCCAGCCTCGCAGGCAAAGCGATACTGAATCCGCTGCCTGCCTGTCAGATCAAAGTGCCGGGAAAAGAAACTGTCCACCTCTTTATTTTCATACCCTTTCAGTCCCAGCCCTTGTCTCAATTCGATCAGGTATCCGTCATTGGGTATGATCTTTATTATGCAGGCCCCCGGCTTCAGAATCCTGTCAAATTCCCCGTAATTTGCCGGCGTCAGCATATCAATGATACAATCAATGCTTTTATCCCTGACGGGAATTTTGCAGACATCCGCCACCAGCCAGCATATCTCCCTGCTTTTCTGTGCCGCCATTTTCACTGCACTCTTTGATATATCCAGGCCGATATATTTATTTTCGGGATTTTCCTTCCATAAAAAAGAAAGAAACGAGCCCTCCCCGCACCCGGCTTCTACAATAACGCCGCCGCCCTCCGGGAAGATTCCCTTCAGGCAGGCGCTGGCTTTCTCCTCCACTCCTTTAAAAAATCCCGCATCATAAATAGCTCTTCTCGCCCTGAAAAGCTCCCTGTCCTCATAAAGCTTCCCCATAGAACCGCCGCAAAGATTCACATACCCCTGCTTTGCTATATCAAAATTGTGGCCGTTTCCACAAACCAGGCTCTTGTTGTCATTCCCAAAAGAAAAGGGAGAAGAACAGACGGGACATCTTAAAAAATCCTTATGTATCATACCGGTCATCCTCTTTCATCTCACCCTGTGCAGGTAGCGGCAGAGAGCAGGCTTATTCTCAGCCTACCTCCTCTGACCCTGCGATTCATTTATTTGATTATACAGCTTCCATTCCTCATTGGCTACTAAAAAATAAGGGCATTGCTATCAACTTCAAAACCTTATTTGCTGCCAGGTTCCACTCCCAGATCTGGTGTGCATCCACTTTAGCCGCGGGCATTTTGGTAAATATGGATTGCATCCTCTCGATTCAACTTTTTCGCAGCCGGTAAGGTCATTATGGGCAATGCTCCCCGCCCACATAATTTCCGCACGGGCATCATAATATCCGTACATCCTGACTCCGTTTGGTAATCCGGAAGGGATTTCATATACTCCGGATTCATAATGGCAAACTTCGGACGGGCAAGGTTATCATCATAAGCGCGCTTTTCTCCGGTCTTTTCATTTGTGATCACGCATCCTTTCGATGTTTCGCTTCCTGCCGCGGCAATGGTCAATACACTGGCAACCGGAATACACCTTCTTGCCATGCGCGTATGGTCAAACAGCCCCCATACATCTTTCTCTGGTTCTGCCAGCCCATACGCGATTGCTTTTGCCGTGTCAATCGCGCTGCCGCCCCCGACAGCCAGCAGAAAATCAACTTTTTTTGATTTGCCGATACGGATTCCCCCAAGATGTGTTATAATTATACCAATAATAAAGACAAGGCCGGTGAGTGTATGCAAGCTTTTGAGACAGACAGGAATCAGGTTGAGATCATTGAGGGTATGACAATAGAGTATCCTTATTGCCTCCATAAGCGTGACCTGACTAATTTGGTTATTCCGTGGCATTGGCATGAAGAATTGGAGCTGGGATACATACAGGAGGGTATCAGCAAGATAGTAACCATCGGCGCCGAATACACAGTCCGCCAGGGCGACGGATTCTTTGTCAACAGTAATGTAATGTGCATGAAGCAAAATGCCTCTTCGGGCGTGAAAACGATAGAAATAAACCATATTTTTCATCCGGTCTTTTTAGGAGGGCATTTTAAGAGCCGTTTTGAAACAAAATATCTAAATCCGGTCATTAACAACAGGCAGATTGAAGTACATATCATCCGCAGAGGGCATTCAACAGCTAATCTGATCCTGAAAAACCTGTATCATCTAAAAGAAATGCAAAACGAAACAGATTCGGAATTCCAAACCCGAAATATCCTCTCGGAAACATGGGGCCTTCTTATTAAGGAGCTTCAGGAGAACCCTGGCAGCCAAAACATTACAGGAACGGAGCAGACGAACCGTCTGCGCAATACAAATAAAATCGTATATCCTGCTTTTCCTTGATTTTATGCGATTTCTGCAATGACTTTGTTGGAATTTGACCTATGGATTGACCTATCAAGTAAAATATTTTTCTATAAATGACCTTGCATCAGCAAATACCTTTTTTATGTCTATTTTTCCAATTCTTTTGCCATTTCTATCTTTAAATATTTCTCTACTTTATCTATAATATATTTTGCATTATCAATTTGCTGTATCGTTTCTTCCCTGCACACTATATAAAAATCATCATAATCAGATACATTCCTTATCTGTTCTGCCTTTGCTATCTTCTGATAATCCTCTACCGTAAAGCTTCCATCCCCTTTATGAATAAAAATGTAGTTAAACTGCTTTAGTCCTCCATTATGCGTGGCTACCTCCGTCTCTTAGGTCGCCAACAAGGCTTTAATACTCTTTTCCATTGCATAAAATGCCCTGTTATTTGCCGATCTATACGATTCTTTAGATAGAAGATCCTGTGAATCTTCTAAAAGTTCTTTTGCCCTTTCCAACCGGATTTTTGCAAGTTCTATATAATATTCCCTATCCATACAGCACTTCCCCTTCTTTATCTATATTTTTAAAATACCTATACCACGTCCTTTTCTCCGTAAACTCACCATATGGCAAACTGACAAAATTAACGATTGCAAAATATTTTATAGCAAATACCGTTGAGATTTCAGCCAAGGCATCATCATATTTCTTAGCCTCCATACGGCTGCATTTTAGAAGCAACGCGATATCTATGTCCGAATCATCTGTATAATCCCCCCTTGCGCAGGAACCATACAAAATGATTTCCATTAAATCAGAACCCATGATCTCCTTTATCATTTCCGTTGCTTCCATCTTAATTTTTTCTATTGTCTCAAAATTTAACGCTAAATTCTCCATCCTGTGTTTAGCTCCTGCTTAATTTCATGCCTTTCACTCTGTAGTTATTATACACAGCTTTCACATGGATTACCCTGTGTCCCATTTTCCCTTGATTTTATGCGATTTCTGCAATGACTTTGTTGGAAATTAACCTATGGATTGACCTATCAGCTAAAATTTCATCTAAGACTTTTCTGCCACTGCTCTATTGTCCTGATTGCTTTAGAAATAGAATCTCTCCGTATTACTGCAGCAGGATAATATCTTGTGACTACCTCCCACAAAGTATATAATGCTGCATCCTTTATAATCTCCTCCGGTATCTCAATTCCTTCTTAGCTATCACAATTAATTTACTTATATCATCCCCCCATGGCTGACTTCCCGTCTTTTGGGATAGAGTCACCGTGATGACTTTTCCCCTTTAATAATTAGGTGTTAGTCAGGAAATGGGGTGATGGGAAATTAAAGTCCAGATTATGGGACATTAAATTTGTTACTATAAAGTCATCAAAAAGGAGGATGACTTTTATGGATGACGATAACCGTATCAAACTTGCCGACCTTATTTCAAAGCTTCCCCAAGAGGCTGTTGACGCATTATATAAAGCTGCTGCCTCACTTCTCGGTACGGCTTCTAATAAGGACAACCCGGCCTGCCCTTACTGTGGCGGCCATCATGTCGTGAAAAACGGCCATAAATGCGGCAAGCAGGAGTATCTGTGCAGGCAGTGTGGGAAGACTTTTGTTTCCACGACCCATACCCTGATGGCACATTCCCACCAGCCAAAGCAGGTATGGGAAGCGGTCCTTATGGACACGCTGGCCGGGGACGCTATTGATTATTCAGCAAAACAGCTGGAGATTTCCCATGACTGTGTTTTTTACATGAGACATAAGATACTTTTAGGCCTGCATGGCCTGCTGGAGGAAACAGGGGTCTGCCTTGGCGGGGTATCTGAACTGGATGAGACATTTGTCCTTGATTCTTATAAGGGGGGATCCCTGCCAGAGGATGCCGCCCGCCCGGCACGCAGGCACGGTGCGAAAGCCCAAAAGAGGGGCATTTCGGACGAGTATGTCTGCATCTGTACCGGCGTGGAACGCAAAGGGGACGCCATAGCTGGGAGCATCAACCGTGCAAAACCCTCATCCAGGGAGCTGGGGAAAATGTTTAAGGGGCATATCAAGGAAGGCACGTTAGTCCTTTGTGACGGTCTGAAAAGCTACCTTGCCCTGGAAAAGGATACGGGCTGCAGCGTAAAGGATGTCACGAAGGAAAGGAGTGGGAAATTTTTCAATCTGAATACCGTAAACAATTTCCACTCATTTATAAAAAGCCGGTACAAATTTTACCGTGGGGTAGCCACAAAATACTTAAACCGTTACAATGACCTTTTCAGTATTGCCTACAGGCAGGCAAGGGAAAAGGCAGGGCAGCTATGTAACCAGCTGTTAGAAGTAAGCAGCATAAACAGGAATTACACGAACCGCGATGTTAAGATGAGGGGGCTGTTAGACATTTGATTTAACTGCCTATCACCCCATTTCCTGACTAACACCAATAATTATTATACACAACATCTATGCCAAACACAATAAAAGTACCTGAAACACCCTTTTTCATTCATCTCCGCCATCCAGCTCCTTTTCATTTGCCATCCCGAAAAGATCATTGAGTGTCTCCTGGTTTTTGACCATACTCGAGATCAAAAGACGCCATCTCCCAAAAAACCGCATTACATTTCCGGGCATCAAAAAAACCCGGTGAAATCAATCCACCGGGTCACATTCGCTGGGCTACAAGGATTCGAACCTTGAAATGACGGAGTCAGAGTCCGTTGCCTTACCGTTTGGCGATAGCCCAATCTCAAGTACGAATGTTATTATACATGACCAAAGCAGATATTGCAACAGAAAATTTTTAAAAAGGCTCAAAAAATTGTTTCTTTTTAAATACAATCTCACTCCGGCATATAAACGGCCTCATTCACTACGATAGATTCCACATTCTCAATATCAACCAGGCGGTTAAACACAAACGCCAGCCAGCCGTCACATCTATCCTCATTGATATTGGCGATAAGCTGGCGTCCCCTCCCTCCCTCTCCAGGGTAAACTCAACAACAGCGGCGTTTCCGTCGCAGACAAGGGCCAGCACCGTGAGCCTGGTATCCCCTATCTCCCTAGCAACCGGCCTATAGGCCACCGCATCCCCGATCAGCTCCCCGGCCTTGTCCAGATAATCGTCCGTGTAGTCCCTTTGGGGATATGTGACAGTGTATGTATCATTTTTCTGTTCGTCATAGACCTCCTCCGTATGGGATTCTATATTCTTCTTTCCCGTCACTCCCAAATCCGGGAAAAAAACTCACTGCCGGAAGCTGTTGCTGCCAGAACAGGCACCGTGAAAAACAAAAGCATCAAACTCTTCTATGGAAATATCCCTTTCCAACAATTTAACTCCGTCTGTATTTTGTTTCATCGCCATCTCCTGCGCCCCTTAGCATTTTCTTTGCGCGTTCAAATCTCTTTCTTACATTTTCCTCTGAAATCCCAAGTGACACATTTTAAAATTTTAGTGAAAAATCTGCTATTTTTATTTATAATAGTAATTACATAGTGTATTATAGTAATTGTGTATGTATTTCAAATCAATTCACTTCGTTTTGAAAAACTTTTTGCACAAAATTTTGTATCCGCATCAGAATTTACGGGACAAATAGAAATGGAGGTTTTTTATGAGGTATTTTTTTAGCGGAAAAATCGAAAAGGAGGGGGCCATCTACACCATCCGTATTCCCTTCAATGTATGGGAGGTTTGCAGACAAAGGGGCGAGATTGAGGGGGAATTAGTCCTTGATAACAAAATTGTTGAATGTACTCTTCTTCCGGAGGCAAAGGGTATCTACAAAATCCATCTGCAGGAAGAAGACGTTTCCCACATGGACATCACCAAGATACACAAAATACTGCTCCACATCACTAAGAGCCTGATCCAGATGAACCAGAACAGCCCTTACAGCTTTGAGAATCCTATCCGTAAGATTGACGGCATCGACATCATCATCCAGCCCGAGGACGGGCTATGCGGGCAGACCTGCGTGGCTATGCTGGCAGGAGTTACCATTGCCGAAGTGATCAGCGTCATGGACTGCCGTGAATGGCAGGGAACCATGGGGCGCGTGATTTCCGCACTGAATTATTACGGTATTGATCACAGCGATATTATTGTTTACACAGAAGGCCATGAGGCCACCCTGCCTAAGTGCTGTATTATGATGGAAAAAATGGGTCTCTTCTGTCATTACCTGGTACATTATGACGGCAAGTTTTATGACTCCAATCTTGGGATCATTTCCGAGTATGATATGGGCAAGCTTCTGGGTTATCTGGAAGTTAAGGTTGATTAGAAGCCTGCGCCGAAATTGGCGCTGCCAGGCGTACCACAAATATTACCCCCGGCCAGTTGACCGGGGGTTTTTAATGGGCAGGGAGAAGCTCTCCCCTGTCCGGATATAACAGCCTTACACCTCAAAAATCAAATCTCCATAGGTAGGCAGCGGCCATACCTTTTTATCCACCAGCATTTCCGCCTCGTCGGCAGGGGCCCTCAATGCATCCATAGCCACCTTGACGGCATCCTTATAATAAAAAGCCTGCTCCTTTGCATTTCCGATCGTGCCCGCCTTGCTTTCCACCTCTTCCAGCTTCCCGAGAGCCGACTTCATGGCCGAGAGTTTTTCGGAAACCGCCTTAAGGATCTCTGTCTGGGCCGATGCGTCAGCGCCGGCCTCCCTTACCGCAATTACGGTATCAGCCAGAGACTTGGTATATTTCACCACTGCCGGGATAATCTGCTTAGAGGCCATATCGATCATCGTAAGGGCTTCAATGTTGATTGTCTTTGCATAGGTTTCGTAGAGAACCTCAGCCCGGGACTCTAACTCTGCCTTTGTAAAAATACCGAACTTCTCAAACAATTTTACAGACTTATCGGTGGTCAGGGTTTCTACTGCTTCGATCATGGATTTAATATTGGGAAGCCCCCTTCTTTCTGCTTCCGCTACCCATTCCTCGGAATAACCATTGCCGTTAAAGATAATTCTCTGATGCTCTGTCAGGTATTCTTTGATCAGGTCATGGACGGCAATATCGAAATCCTCTGCCTTTTCCAACACGTCCGCCGCCTCGCAGAACGCCTCAGCCACGATCGCATTCAGAATGGTATTCGGGCTTGCGATGGAATCGGAAGAGCCCACCATACGGAACTCGAACTTGTTGCCGGTAAAGGCAAAAGGAGAAGTCCTGTTCCTATCCGTTGCATCCTTGGCAAAGTCAGGCAGTGTGGAAACCCCCGTTTCCAGCTTTCCACCTTCCAGAAGATGCGCTGCCTCTCCGGTTTCTACCAGCTGCCGGACCACGTCCTCAAGCTGTTCCCCAAGGAAAACGGATATAATGGCAGGAGGCGCTTCGTTGGCTCCAAGCCTGTGATCATTTCCCACGTCAGACGCGCTCTGGCGGAGAAGATCCGCATGTTTATCCACCGCCTTGATCATACAGGCAAGCACCAGCAAAAACTGGATATTTTCATTGGGAGTGTCGCCGGGATCCAGCAGATTTACGCCATTATCCGTGGTAAGCGACCAGTTATTATGCTTCCCGGAACCGTTTACCCCGGCGAAGGGCTTCTCGTGAAGCAGGCAGGTAAGGCCATGGCGTCCCGCTACCTTTTTCATGGTTTCCATCACAAGCTGATTGTGGTCTACCGCTGTGTTAGCCATCTCGTAAATCGTGGCAAGCTCATGCTGGGCGGGAGCCACCTCATTGTGCTGGGTCTTGGCCGTTACCCCCAGCTTCCAGAGCTCGATATTCAGATCCTTCATATAAGCGCCTACCCTCTCACGGATGGTTCCGAAGTAATGATCCTCCAATTCCTGTCCTTTCGGCGCAGGGGCGCCAAACAAAGTACGTCCCGTAAAAATGAGATCCGGTCTTTTTAAGTATTTTTCCCTGTCTACAAGGAAGTATTCCTGCTCAGGCCCCACACTGGCAACCACCTTACCGGCCTCTTCATTTCCAAAAAGCTTCACGATACGCAGAGCCTGTTCGCTGACCACCTCCATGGAACGCAGCAGAGGGGTCTTTTTATCCAGCGCCTCCCCTTTATAGGAGCAAAATGCGGTAGGGATACACAGAATCACACCCGTAGCATCCTCTTTCAAAAAGGCAGGGGAGGTAATGTCCCATGCGGTATAGCCCCTGGCCTCAAAGGTAGCGCGCAGGCCTCCTGATGGGAAAGAAGAGGCGTCCGGTTCACCCTTAATCAGTTCCTTTCCCGAAAAATCCATAATCATCTTTCCGTTCTCATCCGGAAGAGACACAAAGGAATCATGCTTTTCCGCAGTAATTCCCGTCAGCGGCTGAAACCAGTGTGTATAGTGAGTCGCGCCGTTCTCAACAGCCCAGTCCTTCATGGCCTTGGCTACCACATCGGCGGCAGCCGGTGAAAGTTCCCCGCCCCTATCCATCACCTGAAGAACTTCCTTATACACATTTTTTGGGAGGCGTTCCCTCATGGTTGCCCGGGTAAATACCTTACTGGCAAAAAGCTCTTCCACATTGATCATCTCACTCATTTTTACACCCTATCCTTTCACTTTTCATAATATTTCTCCTGCGATCGGGCAGGGGAGAATTTTTGCCCCTGCTCGTGCGCCGGGCTCCCGTCAACTCTGCTGACATTTTCCTTTGGGTACCCGTGTGCATAAAAAAATGCTCCAAAAAAACTTTGGAACATCTTTGTTCAAAATATTATTCAGGTTCTTTCTTTTACGTTTACTACGATACTCTTAATTTCTCTTAATTGCAACAGTTTTTTACAATTTTATGAGAATTACCGAAAATGAAATTGCCCGGTTAAAATCGGATAAGCATATTGAACAATAATTAATCGGCTTTCTTCACCCTCAGCAAATCAAATCGATCCGCCTGCCCGCTCAGTTCCACCCACAGGATCTGCCTGGCGTGAGGCGCGCTCTCTACGGCCTGTCCGTCCTGCGTGGAGAGAGCGCATACCTGAACGGATAAATTTCTTCCGTCCGGCTTCATGACCTCGATCTGATCTCCCACACAGAACTTATTCTTCTGTTCGATGCGGATCCGTCCGCCCTCGTCCACTTCCTCCGCCATCCCCAGATAAACATATTCATTTACATAGGTACTGCTGTCATAAATCTGGGCCGTCTCATCCGGCTTCCCAAAATAAAACCCTGTGGAAAACTGCCTGTGGACACTCTTTGCAATCTCCTCTTTGTACCACCCCATATTGGCACGATACTTTTCCTCCGAGTCAAAATAATCGTCAATGGCTTTTCTGTAGGTTCTCGCCACGGCCGCCACATAAAGGGCCGTCTTCATCCTCCCTTCGATCTTAAAGCTGTCAATCCCCGCGCCGATCAGCTCCGGGAGGTACTCGATCATGCATAAATCCTTGGAATTAAAAAGGAAAGTTCCCCTCTCATTCTCATAGACGGGGAGATATTCCCCCGGACGGCTCTCCTCCATCACCGCATACTTCCACCGACAGGGATGGGTGCAGGAGCCCTGATTGGCATCCCTTCCCGTAAAATAGCTGCTGAGCAGACACCTCCCCGAATAAGAGATGCACATAGAACCGTGGATGAAGCTCTCGATTTCCATATCCCGGGGGATTTTTTCTCTGATCTGCCTGATCTCCTCCAATGAAAGCTCTCTGGCACAGACCACACGCTTTGCCCCCTGGTCATGCCAGAACTGCCAGGTCATATAATTGGTATTGTTCGCCTGGGTGGATACATGAATGTCAATTTCCGGGCAAATCCTCCTGGCAAGCATAAACATTCCCGGATCCGCAATAATCAGAGCATCCGGCTTTAACTCTTTCAGCTCCTTAAAATATTCCTCCGCCCCCGCAAGATCCCTGTTATGGGCCAGAATATTGGCAGTCACATGCACCTTCACTCCATGGTCATGGGCAAATGCAATTCCCTGCCCCATCTCCTGCGGTGAAAAATTCTTGGCCTTAGCTCTCAGGCCAAAGGCCTCGCCTCCTATATATACGGCGTCCGCCCCAAAGAGCACCGCCGTCTTTAAAACCTCCAGCGAACTGGCAGGTATCAGTAATTCCGGTTTTCGCATACTGCTTTCCATTTCCTCCCGTGTCACTTGTTAGCGCCCGTCAGCATATTTTCTGACACTCACCGTCACGCCATCCCCCACAGGCAGAATGGCAGTTTCAAGCTGTTCATTGTGCTTTAGCTCATAAAGATACTCCCTCATCCTGCTGTGTATGGTGCGGTCCCTTCTGACCACCGCATAGCGGGACTCCATAATTTCTCCGCCCTTTAATACATTATCAGAAACAAGCATTCCGCCCCGGGGCATCATCCTCAAAATGTCCGGCAGAAAATGAATATACTGCCCCTTTGCCGCATCCATGAAAACAAAATCGTAAGGGCCTTTCAGTTCTTTCAAAATAGCGGAGGCATCACCTGCAAGCAGGGTGATTGCCTCCTCCTTTCCCGCCCTCCTGAAATTTTCAAGAGCCTGGGGAATTCTTTTTTCATATTTTTCTATGGTGGTAATCTTGCAGCCCTCTGGCCCATACTCGCTCATAAGGAGCGCGGAAAACCCAATGGCAGTTCCCACCTCCAAAATCTGCCCCGGCTGTTTTATGGCAAGCAGAAGCTTTAACAGGCTCTGAGTCTCCTGTCGGATTACCGGTATCCTGTTTTCCAGGGCAAACCTTTCGATTTCATCCAAAAAAGGAGTATTTCCCTTGTCAAAGGAATTAATAAATGCACTGATTCTTTCTTCCGTAATCACAGCTTATTACTCCTGTCCGCCTTCTTCTCCCTCCGCCTGCGTGGGAGTGGACATCACCTCCAGCATCTGCTCGGCGGTCATATCCGTACTCAAATCATAAATACCGGGCAGGATTTTGTTGTGATATGCAGACAAAAGCTCCTGAACGATAAACAGCTTAGAGTCCTCGATCAATCCCCTCTCCTCCAGCATTTGTGCCACTTCCTTCACGGATGCGTTTTCTGAAACCCCTATGGTGATCGTCCTTCCGCCCGAAACGGATACGGGCTGATCTGCAAATACCCGGTAGCCAAAATCATAGGCCTGGGTCGCCCCCCTGAAAACAAAGACCACCACGGCGGCAAGAATCGCTATTTTAATTATGGTTTCTATCATTGCGACGATTAAATACTTTGCATTCATATAATATCCTGTTGCTCCTTATACCTGATAATTTCTCAAACAGGCTGAACCCTTTATATTTCCATAATAATCGGTAAAATCATCGGGCGTCTCTTGGTCTTTTTCCATACAAACTCGCCCAGCGCATCCTTTATGGAACTCTTAAGCTTGCCCCAGTCGGCGATTCCGCGGCTTAAGCACCCTTCCACCGCCTCATTGATCACCCCCCGGGCCTCTTCCATAAGCTCGTCCGACTCTCTCACATACACAAAGCCTCTGGATACAATGTCCGGACCGCTGACCAGCTCGTCGGTGGCGCTGTCAAGACCCAGCACCACGATCAAAATACCGTCCTCGGCAAGGTGCTGTCTGTCACGAAGCACAATATTTCCCACATCCCCGACTCCGAGGCCGTCTACCAGAATATCTCCTACCGGAACCTTGCCGGTGATCTGAGCCTTTTCCTCGGTAAGCTCCAGTACCTCGCCTGACTGCAGAATAAAAATATTTTCCTTGGCAAAGCCAAGCTCTCTGGCAATCTTGGCCT
>Ga0137297_10274_pt1 | contig 39886 bp, 33 predicted proteins | sample RamsorincwithD2O_FD_97191 | JGI IMG/M metagenome (GOLD analysis project Ga0137297, IMG submission 97191) | Mouse cecal microbial communities from Vienna, Austria - Mucin amended with D2O | ecosystem: Host-associated > Mammals > Digestive system > Large intestine > Cecum | place: Austria: Vienna...
CGAAGGTATCTGGAAAAAATAGGAGTAAAAGAAGGTGAACGATATGCCCTGTTTGATCTGGTTGTATCCGGGACATGCCAATACTATTTAGGGAAGCTGATACCGCTTGAACTTACTGGATATGCATTACTTAGATATGATTACGGAGAGAAGAATAAGCGTCTACTGAATATTCATTCAAGATTTCCTTTGCAGTACAATATAGATGAGAATAGCTATTTGAATTATTTGGACGACCAATATCTGTTCCATAATTATATATTGCTGGAGGGAATTATCACTTCATGTGTGCCAACCTTAATACGTTTTACTGAAAATGGTGAACCTGTTTATGAGATAGAAACTCGAGACGAGGAAGAACTAAAGTTTATAAAAGAGATACAGAAGTCAATAAAAGATTTTTTTAGGGACTATATCGGTAATTTGCATATTTCTAGTGCAAGAATAAGTAGGGACATTGCTGAAGGATTTTATAGATTTAAGGACAGCGAGTATACGAATGAACATTGCAAAACGTTGGATCATTTTTGCGTCCGGGAGGATATGGGGGGCGGAATGATGGAAATAAAAAGAAATTAGCAGTATAAATATACAGGAGTAAAACATGATGGAAGATTTAAGATTAATATTATTTGGAACGGGGTTATATTATAATAACAGAAAAAATTCTGATTGTATAAAAAAGAACAATATTATTGCATTTTTGGATAGTGACCCACTCAAACAAAACTCAAAAATGGATGGTTATCCTGTCGTTGCACCAATAAATGTGGGCCAATTTGAATTTGACTATGTCGTAATTATGAGCAAATACCAGAAAGAAATGAAGAATCAATTGCTTGATTATGATATATCAGAAAAGCAGATTATTGATTTTTCTCAACTGGAACGGATAACCTACTCTAAAAATATAGTGATTTTCGGGACGGGTTTATACTATCATAACAGAAAGGACAACGCGTGCCTAAAAAAGTATAATACAATAGCTTTTTTAGATAATGATGTTCAAAAACAAGGAACAATATTAGATGGTATTCCTATTTTGGAACCAAGGGAAATTATAAAGCTTAAGTATGATTACATTGTTATTATGAGTATATACTATGACCAAATGTTTGGTCAACTAGTATCTCTTGGAGTAGATAAAAATAAAATAGGAAGTTTTAGACAGATAATTGAACTTGAAGAATCTCATAATTATTTTGCAGGAACTATTCCAGAGGAAATTTTAGTTGAAGAAGAAAAATGGAATCCATTAGTAAGTGTCATTGTACCAAATTATAATCATGAGTTGTACTTAGAAAAACGTTTAGAGTCAATATATAATCAGACGTATAATAACTTTGAGGTAATACTTCTTGATGACTCTTCAACAGACCGAAGTCGAGAAATTTTAAAAAAATATGCCCAAAAGTATTCTCAAAATACTAGATGTGTTTTTAATGAGGTTAATGTTGGAAAGGTATTTTGGCAATGGAACAAAGGGATTAAGTTAGCCAACGGAGAATTGATTTGGATTGCAGAGAGTGATGATTATTGTGATGATAATTTTCTGGAAGTATTAGTAAATGAATTTCGGCGTCAATCGGTAATGCTGGCATTTGCACAAAGTATCTTTATTCAAGAGGATAAGCCTATTTGGACTATGAATGAATATCTATACGATATTTCCGCATTTAATTGGAGAGAAAACTTTGTAGCGACAGCCGATTATGCTGTGAAAAATGCTTTCTCTTTGAAAAATATAATTCCAAATGCAAGTAGTGCAGTATTTAGGAATATTGGAGAAATTTCAGAGAATGTTTTGAGGCTATGGGAAGAATTAAATTTGTGCGGTGACTGGATCTTTTATTTAAATATAATTAAGGGGGGATGTATTAGTTATTCAACGGAAACGACAAACTACTACCGTATTCATAAGAGCAGTACATCTAAGCAGATCCAAAAGAATTTTAGTTACTATACCGAGCATATGGTAGTTAGTAAATATGTTCGTCAGAATTATAGAGTTGAAGATGTTATCTTTAAGCGCGAACTACAAATATTAAAAAAGCATTATATAAATAATACTGGTGAAAAGAATGCTGAGATAATAGAAAAATATTATAAAGTGGACGAAATTTTAAATTCTAATATTAATAGGTCGCCAAATATTTTAATGTGCTGTTTTACGCTGGAATTGGGGGGTGGAGAAACATATCCTTTATATTTAGCTAATGAATTAAAAAGTCAAGAAATGGCCGTAACAGTTTTAGACTTTAATATGGGGAAATATGATGAAGCAATTAGAAAATTATTAAATCCAAATGTTCCGCTTGTTAGAATAAAGAATTTGAATAAATTAGCAAGCATTATAAAATGCTATGGAGGAGAGATTATACATTCTCATCATGCTTCTGTTGATAGCACAATTTCGGAGTGCCTACTTTATAATAAGGATTTAGACTGCAAGCAAATCATTACTTTGCATGGAATGTACGAGTCTATTACAGAAGCATCTGCTAAAAGAAGCATTAATTTTGTCAAACAAACTTGCCAAAAATATATTTATATTGCGGATAAAAATTTAATTCCATTTAAAGTTAATGGAGTTTTTGAAAACAACATGGAAAAGTTTATAAAATTGCCGAATGGCCTTCCTATAACAAAGATACGGCCTATTGAACGAAAAAACTTAGGAATTGATCGCGATGATTTTGTTTTGTGTTTAGTAAGCCGGGCATTGCCAGAAAAAGGATGGGCCGAGGCTATTGAGGCATTGCACTTAGCTCAAGAGCAAACGAACAGGAAATTGCATTTATTGCTTCTTGGCTCTGGAGAAATGTATGATCGTTTAAAAGGATTAAACGATCCTGCTGTCCATTTAATGGGACGTGTTAAAAATACTAGAGATTATTTTGCAATGTCTGATGTTGGTTTTCTTCCTACCCGGTTTATGGGAGAAAGCTACCCTCTGGTTATAATAGATAGTCTTTTATGTGGTAAACCAGTATTAGCTACTGATATTGCAGAAATAAAAAACCAGATAACCGATGAGGAAGGGAATTTAGCAGGAGAGCTGTTTAGCTTTGATGGAAACTTGAATATACAAGAGATTGCACAAAAGATTGTTAAGTTGGCAGATGACAACACATATTATAGAATACTTGAATCCAGAACCAGTTCTGCTGCTCAAAAATTTGACATTAAGAAAATCACCAGAAAATATTGCCAAATATACGAGGATATATATTGGAGGTCAAAGAAAAATAATTTTTCTACCCCTAAGGTAAGTGTAATCATGCCTGTATACAATGGAGAGGCCTACATTTCTATGGCTATTGAATCGATCCTTAACCAGACTTACCCAAATTTTGAACTAATACTGGTAGATGATTGCGGGAATGACGCGTCCATAGATATTGCTATGTCATATGCAGATAAGGACTCAAGAATTCGAATTATCCACAATAAAGAGAACAAAGGGATTGCATACTCAAGAAATGTGGGTCTTGCCCAATGCCGTGGTGACTATATTGCCATCATGGATGATGACGACTACTCTTTTCCATACCGTTTTGAAAAGCAGATTGAATATCTCGAATCGCATCCTGATGTAGGTGTACTTGGAGGCAGTGCACAGTGGATTGATGAGGCAGGAAATGTAATTAAGGAAACCATCCCAGTTCTGACGGATCCTGCTTATATTAAGGCAATGTACCTCTTCTTTAATATTTTCAATAACAGCGAGGTAATGTTCCGAAAATCTCTAATAATCGAATATCATATCCAGTATGAAGACGGGCTTTTGGGGATGGAGGACTTTAAGTTTTGGATCCGTTGCTCCAAAGTGACAAATTTTGCTAATCTTGATCTGTTGCTCCTACAGCATAGAATGACCGGAACAAACGAAACGTTCCGTGTATTAAATGCTCAAAAGAATGACCGGGAGGAAATTTTTGGAAAGCTTCATCAATTTTCATTGGAGGAAAGCGGATTTAAACTGGAAGATAGAGAATTTAAGATACTTAATAGCGTGCTGGATGAAAATGGGTTAATGACACCAGAAAATAGTATTGCTCTCATAGAGTTTTACCAGGTGTTAAAAAAGTTGGTTGTTCAAGCTAAGGAGATGGATCTGGATTTTAGAATGGCAATGGAAGACTGGTTCAGAAATCTTATGCTAGATAAAATGCGTCAGATGAAACTTGAAGATTTTTGGAGGTAAAAGGACAAGTTTGAAACAAAGAAGTAGAGGTTACCCGGGAAAACAGAGCATAACAAATAAACCATCCTTGGGGTGGCTTAAAAATTAAATATTAACGCAACACCTAATCAGGAAATTGCTAAAGGTTCATCTTTTATGACGTAGCCCCGCTGCTTCAAAAGACTAAGTGCTTGTGAAGTGGAAAGAACTTTTTCTTCCTTCACAGGACGAGATTCAAGAAAACCTTCTGGTGTATATGGCTTTAAATCTGAGAGTATGTGCCAGATAGCGGTCAGGATCATACGACAGATAGCAATGATGGCTTTCTTGTGACCACGGCGTGCTTTGATACGCTTGTAGCGGTTGGTAAATTCTGAATGCTTCTTCGCTTTGATTAAAGCATTTGCAACTTGTACCAGAACTGGTTTAAAATAGGAACCAGCACGGGAAATCCGAGTGGATTTGATTTTTTGATTGCTTTGATCGTTACGAGGACAGCATCCTGCCCATGAGACGAGGTGTTTCGCTGTGGGGAAGACAAGACATATCACCACCAATCTCTGAAAGCACTTGAATAGCAGTCAGCGGATTCTTATTGAATCCGGGAACAGTCCTTATTAAATTTAAAGCAGCCTCATATTTATCACTGAGACGAAGGATTTCCTGTTCTACTTCTGAAATGTGCTTATTTAATTCATCGATGTGATCAAGGCACTGTCTGAGTTTAACAGCCTGTTCTTTTGAAATAGCACCATCAACAGCAGCTTGTATCTCTTCAATAGGAGTTTTACAGCGACCGTGAACAAAAGGTGCTACATCAAATTTTTCTCCTGGGTGTTGCAAAATCTGTTCTGTAATAGAACGGGATGATTTACCAAATACATCAGAAAACACATCATCAAGCTTAAGATTAGAAACGGTAAGACAATTTTGGGCACGGTTCTTCTCACCAGTAATCATACAAGTGAGTTTATATCGATATCTTACCAGAGCCCTAAGTTCTCTGATGTCAGCAGGTGGAATGAAAGAAGGTTTTACCATTCCGCACATGTAAAGGTCACAAATCCACTTCGCATCTTTACGGTCGGTTTTGTTTCCCTTCATAGGTTTCGTGTATTTGGGATGCGAAAGAGTAACCCAAAGACCATGTTGCTCTAAAATGTTAAAGACAGGGATCCAGTACTTACCGGTTGATTCCATGCAGACATCATTACAATGGTATTTTGCAAGCCAGTCACACAGCTCATTCAATCCTTTGGAAAAGGAAGAAAAGCGAGCCTGCTTATACTCAGTACGATTGCTGGAATCGGTGATGCCGATACAGGCAAAGATCCATGTTTTATGGATATCAAGTCCACAGCAGTTAAATTTTAAGATTTTGAATGACAATAAAATAACCTCCTGAAATTTATAGATATAAAACTGACAGTGACTGGTCATCCGGCAAAATCGAGTCGACTTTGGAAGAGATAAGTTTACGGGCTACTGTTATGCGCCACTCATTGATGCCTTAACGGATGACCGACAACATATAGATATACGAGGTCGCCGCTATACAGCCCCGCCACTCACCTCCACGTGTTCTGTAGTGTGTCAGTCTTATAACGTAATAATATCAGAAGGAAGATAAATTAGAAAAGCGAAAGTCAGCCAACATGTTTCATGACGCATTGGTGCCTTTTGCAGAAAGGCGGAAAATAGATATGAATATCGTTATTTTTGGGGCAGGCCTATTTTACCAAAATCGTAAACGGTGCCTTGAGAAGCAAAAGATATTGGCTATTCTTGATAATGACAGAAACAAGCAAGGAAGTTTTCTTGATGGCATAGAGATACAGAGTGTTTCGGCTATTAAGGAATTAGAATATGATATAATCATACTGATGGGGAAAGAGGATTCTCTGATGCGGGAACAGCTTTTTTCTTTGGGGGTTGATACCAGATATGTATGTTCTTTTAATGAATGGGAAGAATATATAGCGTCAGTTAGTGAAAAATATCTGGGATTGTTCCATGATATTGCAGGAAAGAGGATTGTGTTAGTAACGCATGAGCTCTCAAACTCAGGAGCTCCAATCGTACTTGGAGAATTTGCAAAAATATTAAAAAAAAGAGGCTATGGACCTATTATGCTTTCTCCTTGTAATGGGCCTTTAAAGGAAAGCATTGAAAATGCGGGGATACCTGTTCTCATCGAAGAAGATCTGTCTAGGGAGAACCGGGAGTTATGGGGGTGGCTTGCTGATATTGGCACGATAATTGTGAATACATTAATCTTGAAAGAGTTTGTAATGGAACTGGGGGGAAGAAGAAATAAGGTTATATGGTGGCTCCATGAAGGAGAAGATATTTATGATGATGTGGAACATCTTACTGGAGGATTCAAGAAAGTAGGGAAGAATGTACAGGTGGTTTCAGCGGGGCCGGTAGCAACCAATAGTTATATCCGCCATTTTCACGACAAGCATATCCAGCCGCTGTTTTATGGATTGCCTGATTTGAAGCAGTCGAACAAACCAAATAAACTGGTATTTGCACTGATAGGAGCAATCCAGCCAAGAAAGGCGCAGGATATTTTTATAGATGCTGTCAAGATACTGCCTCCGTATATAAAATCCTGTTCCGAATTTTGGATAATTGGGAAAGAGCTTAACCAAGAGTATGCCCAAGATGTGAAAAAATCATCTATTGCAGTGCCAGAAATCAAATTTTTGGGCGAGATAGATTCTCAGGAAATGGACAAGGTGTATGAAAATATTAATGTCATCGTTTGCCCTTCAAGAATTGACACCATGCCAGTAGTTGTAGCGGAAGGTTTTAAACATGCTATTCCATGTATTATATCGGAAAACGTTGGGCAATCTTCCTTGATCCAGAATGAAAAAGAGGGACTTATCTGTCAGAAAGAAGACTACGAGGATCTTTCGATGAAGATGGCATGGTTTTTTTTCCATCCGGAAAAGCATTTTCAAATGGGAAATGCGGCAAGAAGGTTTTACGAACAAAATTTTTCTATGGAGCAATTTGAAAAAAACATAATACGGCTGATTGAAGAAGGTTAGAGAATTGTGATGATAGCTAGGGAGTTTATGAAACAGGAAAGGGATAAACATTTTTGTCAATATAAAGATTCCAAAATGGCTCTTTATGTCAGTGGAATAAAATCGGATGATATCGTTGCTAGCTTTGAGGAATATGATATAGCCGGAATTATGGATGCATATCCAGTGATTGAATCCGCATACGGAAAACCGCTTCTGACTTTTGAGGATGCAGTGCGATTACAAGTTGAAATCATTATAATCATATCACCAGTGGAATTTTATGAGATAATCAGAAAACGTTTGAGTAGGTTCTGCCGTGAAAATAGTATAAAGTTGCTTACATTGGATGGGGTTAGACTGGCATTAGAGGAAGATTTCCGACCAGAAATAACCCACCCAGCCCTATGGCTGAAGGAAAATGAACTCAAACAAAAAATAGCATGCCATCAAAAGATCTGTATGCCAATTCATCAAACACTCTGGACCCTGCTTTTGGAAAATTATTCCGAAGGGGCAGTAGATGAAAAAAAGTGCCCTAAGAAATGGGTTTTTCCAAGATTAAAGATGATCGAACTTTGCATAGAGATATGGAAACAGGGAAAAGAGCTTTTTTTAATTAATGATACAGGACTGGATGAGACCTTTGTAAAAGAAACTCTCAAAAAAATAGGGATAATAGGGTATACCAAATTATATAGTCTACGGGAAATCGTTAAATCTGATGTAATGGGGTATAATGACACCCTTTTTATAGGAAACCCTAAGCATCTGACGGGGATAGTCTGGCAATTTGATATAGGGAGAATTTATTCCATCTGGGAATTATCCAGGCTTTCTGTTTATGGTCATAACCTTGTGAAAGAAAATATGGGAAACAGGTATGCTAGGCTGAAGAGGGATATTTTTTGTGCGAAGATGTTTGATTCCCCGTTCTGTTTGGCGGAGGAAGAAGGAAAAGGTGTTATCACAAACGCAAGAGATATAGGGTTCACTATAGTGGCACCTTACGTGTGCGACTTTCTAATTTGGTTCGTGAAAAAGGTCAGAGATACAGAGATAAACCATATCTTGTTTGGCTCTAGAGATGGATACCTGATGAAGCAGCTGTATGACATGGCAATAAAAGAATTAGGCTTGAAGAAAATGCCAGCAGGAACCTATCTTTATGTATCACGTTTGGCCAGTCTAGTCAATAATATCAAAGAAGATAAGGACATATATGATGCCTTGAAACCTTCATTTGGCGGTGGGATGGAGGATCTGCTGATAAATCGTTTTCTTCTGGATCCAACAGAGGTAGAAGCTTATGATTATGGAAAAATGGAAGATAAAGAGGCGTATGTACTGCGCCATAGGGATAGGATATTGAAAAAGGCAAAAGAATGTAGGGAACACTACAAAGCCTATATAAACAAATTAGATTTTGCATCATTTAAGAAGATTGCCTTTTTTGACTTGGCTGCTTCGGGAAGCTGTCAGAAATATTTGGAAAAAGTGCTTGGACAAGATTTAAAGGGACTTTATTTCTATCGAATTGCAAGCAAGGATAAGGAAAAAGGTGCACTAGATATCGAATCCTTTGGGGAAAGACTTGCTAGTGTAGAGGCAAATATGCTTTTTATGGAAATCATATTTTCTTCACCTGAAGGAACGTTCCAAAGGATAGGGACTGAAGGAGAGGTTATAACAATCAGGGATTCTAGGACGGAAGAACAAAAGAAATACTGTGAAGAGATGCAGCGAGGAATTTTGGAATACTGTAAGCTAGTTCTGAAAATAATGGGGACACTTGAGGAATGTAAAGAAAAAGCGTTGGGAGACGGCTTTCTTGATTATCTGTATAAGGGGTATACAATTATCAATGTGGATGAATTTAAAAAATATGTTCAGGTAGATGAGTTTCAGTATGAATGTTTCGATATAGCTAATCTGTATAGGATGTAACAAAAGGCATCAAGGTGTGGTGCAGGGTAGTGTGAAAAATTTGTGTCCCTGGAAAAAATGACTCCTTTTTAGTAAGAATTCTGATATGATAATTCTCATCAAAAAGGAGTATTTTTATCATAAATGCCTACCAATATGAAGCTTACCACATTATTAGGCCGCCAATATTTTTTACAATTTTTCCACCATAATTTTCATAACTACAAAATTAATAATCATAGTGATAGGAGTAATAATTATTTTAGCTAGTATTTTAGTAATATTAGAATGCAGACCCAGCGTCCCCAAACAGGTTGATAAGTATTGGCCTAAAATAGAAACTAAAGATAATAATAGTATTTGATAAATCAGGTATATTAAATACTTTGATCGAATAGAAATTTTTGATTTTGACTCTTTAAAAATTTTCCGTGTTGAAACATAAAAAACTAAAGAAACCGCTAATATTGAACTTAAATAGTTTGATTGAAATACTGGCCAATTTAGTTTTTGTGTTAGAAAAATGTAAACAGAAAAGTCAAGGCACCAACCAATTCCTGATATTCCAAAAAATTTGATAAACTGAAGTAATAGTCCTTTCATCTTTCAAAATTCTCATTTCTAAAATTATTTACCGGGAATTTCTAGGCATTTTGTAAGAAATCTTCTAATTCTTCCGGCGTTCCTAATACATGAATAGCGTTACAATCTACTATCGAAATAAAGACATCTTTTCCTTGCTTGATTAAGTAATTGTATAAGGGGGCAACATATTTTTCTCCTCTTTCCAGATTTTCTCTGGTTGAATAATACTGTTCATAAAGGTTTTCATATAATCTGCAACTGTTAAAATAATAAGCTCCCAGAGTGCAAAAATTAGAAATTCGCACTTTTTCCCTCACTTCAACGGCTTTACCAGACTCATTAAGCTTTACAAAGCTCCAATGATCCCCTTCTCCTTCAAAGCAAGGAATAAAACCGGAACCTTTCAATTCCTTATAGGTTAAATTTCCGGCTTCAACGTAGGTATCAATATTATAAATTAATAAGCCATTATCTTTGTTCCACACTTCTCTTCCCAACAAAGCCGTTGTAGCCTGACCATCGGTTAAATAGTCAATTTCAATTACATGATGTTTTTTAATACCTAGTTTTTCACATGCGGATTTAATAAATTTTAAAGGCTGATCTTCTTTTCGAACAATAAAAATAAACTGTTCAACTATCGGTTGATAGCCACTTAAGCTAGTCATAGACCACTCAAATAATGTCTTTCCGCGAGCTTCTATCATATATTTGGGAACATTATATCCAGCTTTTTTAAAGCGGCTTCCTAATCCAGCCATTGTAATTACGATATCTAATTTTTTCTCCATATTTTCCATCCTTCATATATAATTTAAAAGTATAAAAGCAGATAAAATGAAAAGACTTCTACGCCTAAATAGCCGCATATAAAAATTGATAGTTGACCAGCAAAACACATTACTTCAAAAAAATCATACTCCTTCCCCACTTCTATCTTTATTACAAATTTTATCTAATTCTTCTGGGCCATACTGCAAAAATTCATTTGGTCTTACAGCTCTGTCATCTACATAAAATCCAAAATGTCCTGGCCATGGCTTTCCATAAATAATCTCATCATATGGTATGTTCCATTTCTCCAACCATTGTAGCAAAACTTTAGCAGTATTGGCATTAATCAGTCCAATATTTCCATTATAGCTATTCATGTTCCTTGAAGTAAACAGCACTATTTTAGCACCATTTTTTTTATATTCTTGTATTTTACTTACCATTTCAACATAAGGAACTAGTTCCTCATAACGCTCTTCTTTGTGCTTAATTGGACATATTGTACCGTCTATGTCCAGTATAAACGTTAATCCCTCAAACATCCTTCCAATTCTCCCATAATATTAATAGCATTCAAAATAAATCCAAATACTTTTTGCGGATTGTCCATATGCAGAGGCAGCATAGATAAAAAGAGTGAAACCTCATAGAGCCGCACTGCTTCATATGAGAAGCCATTATTTTCCACATAATCCCTGAACTTATTGGTATATTCTATATTATCAAAGTCAATATCCAATTTAAATTTTAAGTCACTGCCTAAAGATATATGGTACAGGCCATTATTGAAAAAATCGTATCTGCCACAAATTGAATGAGAAAGCTTTGCAAGATCGTAATATGGGTTTGTCCATAGCTCATCTTCTTCAACTGCTCCCTTTGGATCTATTAATTTTAGTAAGTCTGCCTCTTTATTAAAAAGCATATTAGAAAAGCATAAATCTCCATGACCTATTACACTAAAATACTGCATATTAAGACTACCTGTAATTTTATAGAACATTTGTTTATAATTTTCTAAAATGTCATCAATTCCTGAAAATTTTGTCCCCATACCAACAAACATCTCAAAGAAGCTGTACTTTTCATGCCTTTTGAATGCCTTGATACGCTGTTCCAACTTGTCTAGGTAAAGTTTATGCTCTAACTTAACATAGTCCTCTTGAGAGATCGGCTTTTTCTCTCGGGTTTGAATAAAATAAAATGCTTTATCCAGCAGTTTTTTTAATTCATCCAGTGTAATTGCTCCATGGACCCACCTAATTGCTAAATCAGTTATGTGAAGCCTCTCCATTTTATAAGAAGCTTCTTTGGTTGTCTCTTGGTAATCATATGGCATAACAAACCATGTTTTCATATAATCTGGCAATAACTGATAGAATTGGTATTCTGCTTTAATTTTTTTCTTATCTGTTGAACTTTTTATAACAGTAAACTCATCCCCCTTAACAGAATTGAAAAATCTGGTATCAAAACCACCGGAAATATATTGCATAAAATTGCTATATATTCCTAAGTTAAAAAATGCTGTAGAGTTAATCCTTTTAAACTCAATATCAGAAGAAAAGGCTACATACAATTCTTCATTTTGAAGAATATTTGAATGTCTTTCTAATATCTGACAGTAAAGCGGAATATTGTCAAGCATAAATAAAGCAGGAGCATTTCCGGAAAAACATACATAGTTCTCTGCAATGTAAGGTAATTTTTTTAGTAGAAGTCCAGCATTAGTTTCGTTTTGTACTATAAAATTCGAAAATATGTGCACAATGTGAGTGTCAGAATTGAACTGTTTTAATTTTCCAATTAATGCTTCCATTTGCCAGTCATAATCCCATTCTAAAATTTCGTCGATTACTTTCTGCTTTTTTATAAATGTCCAGAATTTTTCTTTTACCTTTTGGCGTTTTAGAATCACTTCTCCGAACTTTTTTTGTCCTATAATATTTTTTATAAAAATATTCGGCTCTGTATGGTTATCGTAGATACATACGGTCTTCATACTGATTTCCTCTTTCTTACAACAAAACTTTTTCCATAGACAACTGCTATTATTCCAACTAATATTGCTGCGCTGATTCCGATATAAAGATTTATATATTCACTTATACTTCCTATAAAAACAGAATCCATATATGTAATAAAGTCGGTAACAGAAAACATATGGCCGATGCCTCTTATTAAAGAATAAAGTGCAATATACTCCATTGCCCAAGATAAACTAGATAGAATTAGCAGGATAAGTTCCCGGCCTTTTATCAAATCCTGTATATAAAAATACCAATATCGCATTTTTCTCAGTAGCTTAAGACCTATCAGCCCACGTTCAGAATTGGTATTAATTATCAGGAAACGATTCATATATGCAAATGTTGACGGAAATATAGCATATGCAATTGTAATTACAACAAGAAAACCAATTAAAATAATTACAACCCCTTTCAGGGATCCTTGACCTAATAATGTAAAGCCTAAAATAAGAATTACAAGGGGAATTGTATCAAAGTATCGGTCTACTAATATCAACAAAATGCTGGTTTTAAAACTTTTCAACTCATGTCCCAGGCAGTACATTCTAAAAAATTCACCTAATTTAAACGGTAGTACTAAATTGACAAGAGTTGTTTTTACATAGACTCGCAAAAAGCTTGTTATGCTTAGCCTGGTTTCAAGCATAATAAAATACAGGCGTAATGCTTTAATAGAATGTACAATTAGAATACTAATTAAGCTTAAGAAGAAAATAGGGGCAATATATGCCTGTATAGAAAGCCATGAAAAACTATCTTTTAATACTCTAATAAAAATTCCGATTGTAATTAAAAATATAGATATATTAATTCCATAATATTTTTTGCTTTTCATCTTATGCCTCTATATTACTAGCAATTACTTTTGCTGTATAATCTGCCCTATGTACATCTCTAAGATCCTTTTCCATAAACTTTTTATGATTTAACATATAGTTCATCAGCAAGCCTAAAACTTTTTTCGCCTGATTAAAAAGCTTTACATTGGAAACCTGGTCATCTTCCCGCCATGAAATAGGAAAAAACAACGCCTTTTGCCTATAATATTGTATAGCCATAACCATACAATAATTAAACATTAAATTATCCGGATACTTTAAAAAAAAGTTGCTTTTAAGCATATTCACATTGTAAATATTTAGTCCTGAACCTAAATCCTCTACTTTTAATTTGCATACCAGTGAAAACAACATATCATAAACAATATTTCCGATAGTTCTAAATTTTGAGTATCCTTGGAGAGATGAGCCTTTCATAAATCGTGCCCCCAAACAGCAATCGTATCGCTTATAAATATTTTTCTTTAAAATCGGAAGAAGATCATGAATATTCCCCTGATCATCACCATGTCAAACTGCAACATAGTCAAAGCCATTGTCCATTGCGTAGCGAAATGCAACTTTATGGCTTCCTCCTAAACCATAGTTTTCATCATTGCGAAATAGCTTTACTGGTATTTCTTTATGGCTCTCCATCCATTCCGCAACTACCCGTTCAGTATTGTCTGTGCTTCTATTATTTACTACAATAACTTCTGTAAAGTAGTGAATTACGCTGCCATCCAATTGTTTAAGTACCCTGACTATCTGCTTTTCACAATTGTACCCTGGTATGAATAATAACATTTTTTCCATAGATTTTCTCCTGAAGGTATACTATATTAGTTTAACGTTATGAATCGTGATTGTACATTGATATAAGAAGTTGGATTTTATGTCTCATATATCTATTCTGTTGATTAATTCGCCTCTCTTAATTTGAGCATACGAACATCTAAAAGTTCCGGTACTGTCACTTGATTTTCATTTTGAAATACAGAAATAGAAATATAGCTATGCTGGTTAAAGAGCCATTTCGCTCCAGCCCCCAATGGAATCAGCAGTTTTCCCTTGCTCATCTTACACTTCATTGTATGAATTTCTCCATTGTGATCCTTCCAACCAATCTGAACTATCATTTCTGGATTGTAATTTTTTTTCATTAAATATTTTCCTAGATAAATATCTTTTTGTGAAATTTCCCCACTTGAATTATATAGAGTGTATTCGTAATTTTCTTCCATGCCACCAAATTCCAGATATATAAAATCTGCATTATTGCCATCAAAAGGTTCCTGGAAATCAATTATTATACTATTTTGTTCTGCTCTTTTATTATATGTGACTCCTGGTTCAGAAAATAATCCTTCAAGGCTTGCCATTGAAGCTCCCCAAGAGGCCGCCGTTTTCCCTAAATCCATGTCATTCCAAGAAATATCGATATTTTTATTCTGTTCAATTATTTCACTGTGCGTAAAAAGACCTGTGTTAGGAAGAAATTCTCTATTTTCTGGATCCCATACATATTCACCAGATGCCACTAGCCAGTGATATAAATAATAATTGTAGTATGGTGTAAATGATGGGGATATTATGCTTTTATTCATTCTGGCAATATCAATTGTTTCTTCAGTGGCAGATAAGCCTTTTACAGTAGGAGCAATTTCCATAACCCCATCACCCTTTATATCCAAGAGATAAAAGTATCCGAACTGGGAGGGGCCTCCCATATAAGAAAGAGAACGATCTTTTTCTTTAAAATTTGTGTATATGTTTTTTATATCATCATAGCGGTTTTTCTCTATAAAACCAGTGCCTAGCTTTTCTATAACATCATTCTCAAGATATATATATCCATCCGGAACAGTATAGTAGGGAGAGAGCTTTGAATTTGCTTCAATAGCAAAAATCCCCTCTGTATTCACCGCCGCTGGTATTGAAACCATTCCTACTATAAGCAGTAAGCGAAGAGCTTCACTTCGCACATAAGTCCATGTAAAAACCAAAATCAAGATTACTCCAGTAAAAAGAGCACTAGCACTTCTGGCATAAATTGCATCCACATCCAGTCTAATAAATGTGTAAGTATAACATATTATAGGCATAATTACAGCTGCAGTAAGAAGACATAAATTTTTCATATTACCTATTTTTATGCGTGTATCAAAAGAAATCTCTGCGATTTCAAGCGAAAGCGCAAACGCTATCCAAACTAAAGATACTGGAACCATCCAAGTAAGAATATAATATATCGCTATTCTCATAGTCAGATAAGTATCTCCAAGGTATGGTAAAAACCAGCCGGGTACAGACTGCCCGAACCGAGATAAACCATCAGCAAGGATGCTTTGACCAGACATTGCAAGCATATGTCTAAGAGTTCCAAGCAAATACATTATACATAATAATAGAAGTATAATGCAAATAAGCCATCCGCCCCAAAATGATAAAGTTTTTGTTTCCTTTTTTAACTGCCCTTCTTTTACAAATGATATAACCTGCCATATTCCTAAAGGCATAAAAGCAACACACGTCGCCACTCCATAGAGTGGGTAATAAAGTCCTTGAAAAAGGCTGGACAAAAACCATATCATAAGCCAAGCATTTTTTTTCTCAATAAGTTTGGGCCAAGCTAGCAATAGCATGATAGGTAACATAAAAGCAGACCTATTATATGATTGAAAATAAAAAATCATTGATAAAAGTAAAACATACGAACCAGTAATATGTGCTCTCAAAAGTATTACTATAAGAATAATAATAAAGAGATAAAATAAATTATTGGTAATAAAATAATTGGCAAATGTTCCACTGTCTCCGAATAAATTAAAGATAAACCCCTGTATAATCGAGTACATCCCAGAAACTGGTATATACTCTTTAAAGAGTTTTTGTCCTAATTGAAAAATCTGTGAAAAGCCAATAATATTCTCAAATGGATGATGCATATCAGAGGACATAATAGCACCAGTTCCATCAAATCTATTAAAGGCCATAATGGTAATGCAACTTCCAATTGTTATCACATCATCTATACTCTCAGCAATTTTCCATTTTTTTATTAATATATATACAGCTTCCACAATGAACAATGCAATAAGAATCCATATAACTATTTTAAGTGCATTTGGAGCACTGATGGAGACACATCCACTACCAGTCATATATTTATCTGATAAATAGATAAATAATGTCAATGGAATAATAAGATTTTGTAACATTCCAAATCGTATAATAGCGTTTTTTTTGTGTGTAAATGCAAACGGTACTAAGGAAAAAAGGAAGGAAGTAGCTGCAATTACCATACTATTAATCGAATTTTGGCCACCATTAAATACATACATTCTATATATGCCAATAGAAGCATAAGTAGTCAAATAAAATGTACAAATACCAGGATGAAGTAAATCCTGGTCAATTACAAACAAAATTGACGCATAGAGCAAAGATGCTATAATTATTTGGTAGGAATTTCCAAAAATCAGCATATAAATTACAGATGAGACAATTAGAACACATAGAAACTCCTTTGATTTTGAGTTTGAAGGGGTAATAAAATAAATATTTTTTTCTTTCTGCAAATTCTGTTTCTTTTCGGAAACAAAGAAAAATATAGTATAAATACTTATTCCCGCAAAAATCAGCCCAAAAAGCAAATTTATTTCTGCTGACTTATTGCTTGAAAAAATGGAAGTATTTTCTACGATAATGTCATTATATATTTGATTTGAACTACCATATAATGCCAAATAGAATAGAACAATAATTCCACCCATTAAAATCATGATAGCAAGAAAAAAAATCCTTGTTTTTTGTTTTGACAACATATTTGTATAAACTCCTTTTATTCCTATTTAAACATTTATTTATAAAATATCTGTAATGTAAGACACCAGATCCTCTTAAAAGAGCTTTTAAAAGTGCTTCGTTAATTTTAGCAATATAGTCTTTCTTTTATATAGCTAACACGATACATTTTTTAATGAATTGTATCCTGAATTACACTGAAAAGAGAAAGGAGATATTTCAAATGGCAAAGTCACAGCCAATTAAAAAATTATCGGAAATAAAATTAATAAAAGAGTACTTTATAAATAGGAAAAAATGGAGAGATTATACAATGTTTGTTCTTGGAATAAATACTTCATTAAGAATAAGTGATTTGCTTTCACTGAAATGGAATGATGTCTATAATTTTGATTCTAAAACATTTAAAAAGCATCTTGTAATTATAGAAAAAAAGACGAAAAAAAGGAATGTAATTGCTCTAAATAGTCATGTTGTAGATGCTTTGAAAATTTATTCTTTACATTTACATGAGCCATTTTTACCAGAATATTATATTTTTTTAAATCATTCTCATAAAAATGTTCCAATTAAGCGAAACAGAGCCTATACTATAATGAGACAAGCAGCAAAAGCTAATGGGATAGAAGGGGTAATATGTTGCCATTCTTTAAGAAAAACTTTTGGCTATCATGCATGGAAAATGGGAGTTCCTTCTGCCGTAATAATGGAAATTTATAACCATTCTTCAATAGAAGTGACCAAAAGATATTTATCAATTGATCAGGATGATAAAGATGATGTTTTTAAAAATTTATTGTTATAGAGTGATATGTTAAAATCACTTGATTCACCAGTATTTCCAGCTTGAAAAAATACAACTAATTTAGTATACTAAATAAGGATACAATTCATTAAAAAATGTATTATATAAAAAACGAACCTGATAAATTTGCTTGAATACTGAAACAAGAGAGGATAAAAAAGTAATCCTTAAAGTAAATAGTAAAATGTTTTTCCAGATAAATATTACATTATGGCGGCTCATAGAGGCCCAGAATAATCATGGCTGTATTATTATTTGACGGTTACCTTTATCAAGATAAAGTCAGCAAAGCATTAGAAAGAACTAATGTAAGCGTCAAATAAGATAATGGATAAAAAAATAATCACCAACCCTCTATACGAAAAGGGTAATGGTCATCGACACCGTTCTTGTACCATGGGGATCCTATGGCAGATAGTCATCCAGATATTCCGGATTCCCAAGAAATCTACTCCCTGGCATATCTGATAGGATATACTTGATGTATTTCATTGGTAAGCGCCAAATATTCCTGCGGATTTTCTAATCTCATGAATTCCTCTATGATTGTAAATGGAAGATAGTTAGACTATTTCACTACAATTACGGAGGATTGGTTATGGCAGCTACTCGCAAAACTCGTGTTCCGATGACGGAACAGATCAGGCTTATCAATGAATGCCGCCAAAGCGGCATGACAGATGCTGACTGGTGCCGTGAAAACGACATCGCAGTAAGCACCTTTTATAACTGGGTCAGCCGCTGCAGGAAAACAGCAGCGGATCAGATTCCGGCACCGAGTTATGGTCATTGTGAGATCCCGCGTTCAAAGCAGGACGTGGTTCCCATTGACATTGTTTCGGATCACCTTCCGGAACAGCATACAGCATCGCAGATGCACCAGACGAACCTTGACAATTCCCATACGATTGAAGTGTTCATGAATGATGTAACCATCCGCATCAGCAATGATGCCGATCCTGTCCTGCTCACCAGAACACTCTGCCTGATCCGGGAGACCTTATGTTAGGTGATATCTCCGGTCTCGAAAAGATCTACATTGTCTGCGGTTATACGGATATGCGCAAATCGATCGATGGTCTCTGTGCCATTGTCGAAGACCAGCTTAAGATGGATCCGGCATCCAGTGCGCTCTTCCTGTTCTGTGGAAGAAGACGGGACAGGATCAAAGCGCTGTTGCGTGAACCGGATGGCTTCGTTCTGATCTATAAGCGGCTTACTGTCCCTGGCGGCTATCAATGGCCAAGGAAGCAGTCGGAAGTCCGAGATCTTTCCTGGCGGGAGTTTGACTGGCTGATGTCAGGGATTGATATTGACCAGCCCAAAGCACTTAAAACAGAGTAAAAAAGCATCTGGATCCCGGTAAAAATCCTGCACAGAAAAATGTCTGATTTCCTTATAAATTCAGCGTTTTTCAGCACTTGTTTTCCTTTAGGAATGGCTGTATTTCTGGTATAATAGAGGTATCAAATCCAAGGAGAGAACGATGGCTTCCAGTGCAAAAGACCTTCAGCTGAGAGAACTGAAAGATGCGGTATCACAACTGAAAACAATGGTATCCGAACAGACTGAACTGATCAAATCTCTCCGTCTTATCATTGATGAAAAGTCCAGCCATGAAAAGGCCCTTCAGGAGCAGGTGGACTATCTTACCAAAAAGCTTTTCGGTTCTTCCAGCGAAAGGAGACCCGATGACATTCCCGGCCAGCAGAATCTTTTTAATGAAGCAGAGGCGGAACAGGATCCATCCCTGCTGGAGGAAGAAACTGTGATCCGGGAACATACCCGCAAGAAAAAGGCAACCCATGAGGATCTTTTCAAAGGGCTGAAAGTTGAAAAAGCAGTCATCCCTCTTCCGGAAGAAGATCAGGTCTGCCCGGTCTGCGGTACGCAGATGGTTCTGATCGGCGAAGAGTATGTCCGCCGTGAGCTGGAATTCATCCCGGCCACATGCAAAGTGATCGAATACTACAGTCAGAGTTATGGATGTCCGTCCTGTAAGGAAGGACTGGGAGACACGGAAAAACCTGTAATTGTAAAGTCTCAAGTTCCACAGGCTCTGGCAGGAAAAGGACCGGCGACCGCATCCACCGTTGCATGGACGATGTATCAGAAGTACGCCAATGGACTTCCCTTGTACCGTCAGGAGAAAGACTGGAAGCAGTATGGCGCTCTGATCAGCCGGACGACACTTGCCAACTGGATCATCTACTGCTCCCAAAATTACTTTCAGCCAATGTATGATTACTTTCATCGGGAACTGCTGAAACGCAGCTTTGCAATGGCAGATGAAACCAGGATCCAGGTACTTAAGGAAGAAGACCGCCGGGCGCAGACACAGTCATTCATGTGGCTGTTCCGGAGCGGTGAGGATGGTCTTCCTCCGATCATTCTGTATGGGTATTCCCCTACCAGAAGCGGGAATCATGCAAAGGAATTCCTGAACGGCTTCCACGGATATCTGGAAACAGATGGCTACCAGGGCTATAATGGCCTGCCGGATATCAAACGCTGCTCCTGCTGGGCGCACATACGTCGATATTTTATTGACGCAGTCCCCAAGGGGAAGCAGTATGATTACAGCCAGCCGGCTGTCCAGGGGGTACAGTATTGCAACCGCCTGTTTGCGATCGAGGACTCTGTCAACAAAAAATATCCCGGCGATCATGAAAAGCGGAAACAGCTGCGTCTCGAGAAGGAAAAACCTATCTTGGAGGCTTTTTGGTCATGGCTGGATCAGCAGAAGCCTGTCCGCAATACCCGCATGGATAAGGCAGTGAATTACGTCCTTAACCGGAAGGATACCGCAGAAACCTATCTGGAGGACGGCCGCTGCAGCTTCACGAACAATCTCAGCGAGAACGCAATCCGTCCATTTGCGGTTGGCCGCAAGAACTGGCTGTTCAGTGATTCTGTGAATGGCGCCAATGCCAGCGCAGTGGTCTACACAATGGTTGAAATGGCAAAGGCGCACGATCTGAACATTTACGGATATCTGAAATTTCTGCTGGATCATCGTCCAACAAAAGAGATGACCGATGATCAGCTCGCAGAGCTTGCACCCTGGAGTAAAAAACTCCAATCTATCAAAAATCGCATGTGAATTATAGTAAATTACTCCAACTCGCAAAGGGCTGGGGTAATTTTATATCTGACCGCATCATTATTTGGCGGTTACTTTCATTGCATCCAGGCCATTGGCCTTCGCTGTTTCGACCAGGGTATATATCCCTGCACTTGCAACAGAACCCTTCGGACTTCCGGCAAACAGCCAGTTCTTCCGGCCGATCACAAAGGGGCGTATACAGTTCTCGCTGAGTTATCTTCAAATGTGAATAACTCAGCGAGAATGCAATCCGTCCATTCGCAGTAGGCCGGAAGAACTGGCTGTTCAGCACTTCCGTAGAGGGAGCAAATGCCAGTGCAGTAGTGTACACAAGGGTTGAGAGTAACCGCCAAATAATGATACGGTCAGATATAAAATCACCCCAGCCCTTTGCGAGTTGGAGTAATTCACTATAATTCATATGCGATTTTTGATAGATTGGAGTTTTTCATTTCAGGGTGCCAGCTCTGCGAGCTGCTCATTAGATATCTCTTTTGTTGCTCGATGCTCCAGAAGGAATTTAAAATATTCAGTCCGTGTGCTTTTGCCATCTCAACCCTTGTGTAGACTACCGCACTGGCTGTAGCAGCTCTATATACAGAGCTGCTACAGCCAGTCTCAAAGGAGCTACCGTCAGTGCTATTGTGTATACTATGATTAAGATGGCAAAAGCGAATGATCTGAATACCTATAAATGTCTGGCATATCTCTTGTCATAACGACTGAATGACAGCCACAAATATCCGTATCCAGCAACGGACTGCTGTTTTCAGAGCAAAGGCTAAATCCGGATTAACCATAGATGAATACTGCGAACAAAACGACATTTCCTGGAAGGCTTATTACTACTAGCTCTGGCGGGCCAGAACTGCAGTATTGGAACATATTCATACTACCTTCGCAAATTAAATGAGACCGTTTAGCCTCTCTACTAATGCAAAATATTATTTTGTTTTTTAAATACAAATTCTGCAAAGTCAAAATCAATCTGGTTGTCAATATCTGTAGCTTCTATTTCATCTATAAGATAAATATTGGGTTTAAAACCCACAACATTTCTGCATGATATCATACTTTCCCGTGAAATAATGTTAATAGCAAAGTTTAAAGCGGAAATATCGGGCAAATCCTGGCTTCTCGGCTGGTATCTCAAATCATAATTAATGGGGATATTATCTTTAAATAAAAATTCCTTAATTAAATGTGCCGAATTTAGGGAATCATACTTATCTAAATTTTTCTTGTATTCCTCCACTGCATTATAAATAGTATCATCTCTTAAAAGCGGATTGGTAACATTTATATAAGCAATCGTATCTGCATTAAAGTTCTCAGCCATATTCTTATACACATCACTCATTGAAACAGAATTAGAAGCATAGACTTGCTCACGCTGGACTGTTTCACATCCCATCCTGCATGCTATATCAAGCATTTCCTTGTCATTTGAATTGACAACAATACCGTCTAGGTTTCTAATTCGCTTCAACTGGCTAAGCTTTATTTCCAATAAGCTGCTTCCTGCAAATGGCCGTATATTTTTGTTTTCAACTCTAACAGAACCTGAACGCACTGCTACTAATGCCTTTATTCCCATAACTACCTCCTATTTACTAATCCAAAACCAGTCTCTTAATTTGTATTTTTTAGTTAAGTTATCCTTATCAATCAGCACTTTAATTATCCTATCAATATCAGTCTCACTTTCTCCAAACTCTTTATAATAAATTTCCTTGATTTCATCTTCATAAAAATCACGAATTATACTTATATAATAAATATAACCTTTAGAAGAAAACCGACAAATTCTTGAGTTATCAATACCTAATTTTAAAAGCTGAATTTCTATTTCATTATAATAATTTTGGCTGCTATTAATTATTGAAACTTCTTTATATTGAGATAATGCCTCCTGTATGTCTAAAACCTTTATTCCATTGTATATTTGCCCCTGTTTTTGCTTGTTGTTATCACAAAAACATATAATATTATCAATCCCCGCCCTTTGTAGTCCTTCAACGAGTTCTTTTCCAATATCCGTAAATCCAAAAACTATTATTTTATTTTGCTGCCTTGCCCAGTCTACCATAAAATACCATGAAATATGTTTTTGCCATGACTCTGCACTTTCTTCCATCTCTTGATACTCTTGTGGAGAAATTAACTTTTTCGCTTCTTCTCTCCAAAGCTCACTGCATTTACATCTAAAATTATACCAAGGTTTTACCTTATTTCCTACAAAATGTACTATTAAAGGAGTATTACACCCTTCCTCTACTCTATCTTTTAATAACAGAGGATTTTTTTCTAACAATTTAGGTGTTCTATAATATCTAGCCTTTAAATTGTATTTAAGCGGCAGTCTTAGAATTCTATTATGACAACATATATTTAAAATATCCTGATCTGCCAGAGAATATTTTATTTTCATATGCTGTTTGAATATATCTACCATTTGGTTTTGTCTAATCAGATTTAAATTCATTAATAAAATACCAGCATTAATATAAATATCTAAATCAATGCCAATCTCTGTTTGTCTCGCCTCACTTGATTTTAACTTTTCCTGGCAGTCCCAGTCTATTACGCCAGCAAGAATATAGTCTTGAATGTCATACTCAAACAATTCACTTAAATCGCCTAATACCAAAATATCTGAATCTAAATATATAATCTTATCATATTCAGGTAATAGCTCACTTATAAACAGCCTATAAAATGTAGCATTCGATATATATGCTAAATGACTTGTTGCATCTTCTAATAATGCATTCTCTACTTTAATCAGCTGTAAAGAAAAATTATAGTACATCTTTTGAAGTTTTAATAACATATCTTTTAAATCATCTGACAAGCCTTCAGTATATAATAAATAAAGTTCATAAAATGTAGTTTCTGATGCATGGCTTAAAAGGGAACTCATCGCGACCCCTAGCGGTATTCTATAATTATTATCACAAGCAAAAACTACTGGTATTTTTATTTGACTCTTTTCTTCCATAACATTCTTTACAGCCCCTCTCCCATTTTTACATCAAACATATATCCTTAAGTGTTAAACATTAGCATTATATTTTCTCTACCAACGATACGCAGTCCAGATTTGCAATTTCCCAATCAATCTCTGTTTGTTCTAAAATTTTAAATCCAGTTCTATCCGCCAAATATGCAAATATCTCCTTACTCATAAAATTTCTTCCATGAGTGGCATCAGCAAACGAAGCCTTACAACTCTCTGTGTTATTTGAATGATGAAATAATGCCCTTCCTCCAGATTTTAAAACCCTATGTATATCTTTTAAATACTCATATATGTCAATTAGCTCAAAATGTACCATTGCATCATATGTAAAAAGTGCTGAGTATTGATTATCTTTCAGTTTTCTCAAATTATATCCATCATTTTTATAATAAGAAATTTTAGATATGTCTTTAAATCTTTCTTGACAAATCTCTATATTCTTTTCTAATATATCTACTACTGTTATTTGTCCTGCTAAATCAATATATTTTGTAACGTGTCTTCCTCTCCCACATGCCAGTTCAATAACATTTGTTAAATCTAGTCTCTGGAACATTTTATAAAATGTGCTATTAGGGCTCCAAAAAATCTCTAAAGTATTCTCTGCTTCCTCAAAATAATGATTCATGTTTTCTAAATGTGCATATGCACAAAACTCTCGGTTAAACTTTACAGGATCAGCGGATAGGTAGTGCGCTAACTCATTAAATTCTATGTGTTTTTTCCCTTGTAGTTTATCTTTCATCTGTTCTCTTATCTTATCATCCACTGGTGTTAAGCAATATACAAATTCTCCGCTATCATCCAACCCCTGGGGGGGGTAACCTTCTTCCCATTTACAAATTTTAATTCTTCAGCTTTCTCATCACAGAAGCCATCGATAAAGTCATCATAATTGTTAGCTTTTAAAAAGTCATATATCAATCTTCCTCTTTTCCCTGCTCCGTATAAGACTATTTTTTTCATTTGGGCTCTCCTCTTATTTTCTTTTTACGATAATTTTTATATCTATACCTTTTTCTTCATAACATGTGTACTATTGGAACAATGAATCAAAATCAACTCTTTCAAAAATTTCTAATTTTCCCCCTCGAGTCGCATTATAAATTTTTATATTATTCTCTTCTGCATATTGTTTCGCCACTTGATATGCTGTCCTCATACCATCTACGTTAGCTGGAATATGCTCTTTACCTTTCTGGATATAATTATCGCAAAAATGGTCTTGATTTGAACCATTTGTAATATAATTACAATCTACGCCAAGCAAGTATATTTCTGAAATTCCCATATATACTGCCAATTGTAAACAAAAGTATGTGACAGTCCATCCCCAATAACTCCGCTTTGCAAAGTCTTCAGAAAACAAAATATCTCCTTGCATAGCTTCCCCCACTTTTTCATGAAACAGATTTAGGGTACTATTTAAACATTCCTCTCTTCTTTTCTCTCCAAATAAATATAATACCTTGTCAGAAATAAACTTATCTTTAACTTCTAATTCTAAAATATCTTTCCAATAATTTTCTATTATTTTTCGATCTGCTACCACATAATAATCTGGTCTCCATTCTGTTTTTTCAAATACACAATAAATACGGTTCATACTAAAACAAATTTCTTCTTTTTCCTTCAATACATTTAAGTCATCTATTGTAAGACTCGGTCCTGTAGCCACTATAAAGCACCTTTTTCCTTTATGCATCCCTTTATAGTTTTCAATATTCTTATGATAATACTCCTTCATTTTGTCAGAGAAATCATATGCATTTTCTATTTTTAATTCTTTCCTACATTCTTGTACTAATTTTTTCATATCTTTTCTTTTTGTATTAAGCAGAACGTTTGTGCTCTCTTTTAAAGGGCCAACAGGAATATCTGGAAATTTTAAATTAAATTCCTCTAATTTTTCTTCTTGTACCGTTTTTTCTGGTACTAAATATACTTTTCGAGCTCTATTTTTTATGAAATAGTACAATAATACACTAAATAAATTAATACCATAAATTGCATTCTCCCCCTCTAGTACAAATTCTGTAATCGATTTTTCTAATAACTTTATATCGCCATATCCTTGAAATTCTTCTGGGCAATCTGTTAGAAGAAAGTATGAATTTATATTATGTTCTTTCAAAAAGATCTCTACTGCTTCTGGCTCTAATAATGAAACTATAATAAAATATTGGTTAAATTCCTCTAAATAACTATCAAAATCAACTATCTTTGTCCCTTTATACTCAGTTCCTACCAACTCTGTATTTTGGTCGATAAACGCTGCAACATTATTTTTTCCCAAAATATCAAAAAGATATTTTCCTCGAAATCCGCATCCCCAAATAACAAATTTGTTCTCCATTACTTTTTACAAGGTATTTATAAAAGTCTAAATACCGTACTCCTTCCTTAACATATTAAAATTTTCCTCTTACCTTTCTGATATGCTGACTTGAAAAGTATCTTTAATATTATTTTTCGACCAAAGTAATTCCCTTAGGCTGTAATCTCTCTAAACTTAATCTTCTCTTGTTCTCAAAGCAATAAGTCCTTTTCCTGCTCCAAATTCTTTTGCAACTTCTTCAACCAAAAGACTTTCCACTGTTACGTATGAAGATGGACTATATCATAATTTTCTTTGTCTTATTTTGAGAACAAATTATCTGCAATTAATATCTGTATAAAATTAACAGTAAAATCAGCTCCAAACTCAAAGTCAATATCCTGATATTGTTCTGCAGGTATCATTTTTTTCGTAACTTTCTTCTGTAAAGTCTCTACATTTCATACAAAAATCCGTGTATCTATTTGTTGTATAACCTAACCGAAATTCTACTAATTCTTTTCCGGCGTGAACGAATTCAGAACATACGTTTACTCCGTATTCTGTTTTCCAGCAAGCCCAGTTTTTAACTGTCTTGTAGGAACACATGGGCAATTCTTCCCTGGTTTTCCGGTTATTATCTATAAAATCCTGCGATTGCTATCTCATAACCACCAGCGTCCCATTTGCATCACACAATGGCATCTTACACAATTCCACTTTATTATCTATCTCATACCGATCCACTGCCTTTTCTACCCCACGTAGGCTACTGTTGTAATCATGTATAAACATATAGCCCCCTTTCTGCAATCTAGGGTAAAAATACTTCAATCCTTCATAGATAGATTCTTCAAAGTCTACATCTAAAGAAACAAACGCAAAACTATCCTCCAACCCATTTAATGAATCTGGAAAATATCCTTGTTTTATCACTACTTTTTCAAGAAAATACATTCTTCTTAACACGACTTCAATATCCGTTTGCTTATATGCTTCCACAAAAGCATTTGTACAATTTTCATTTTTTAATTCCTGCAAAGCTTCTTGAGCGTCAAATCCTTCAAATGTATCAAACAAATAACAAGTTCTGTCGGGAAATGCATAGTTAATATACTGTGCAAACTCTCCTCGAAATACGCCTACTTCAGCAACAGCTCCAGAAACATTTCTTTTTCGTATTTCCTTTACCGCTAGCTCAAAACTTTTTATTCTGACATAATCAGTTTCCTCATACCCCCCCCGAGCCATTTTTCTTCTGTTAAGAACAGATTGCCGTAAGCCTCTGTTCCTCTTATTAAATGATACCGTTTTTGAATAATATCTGCATATTCTTGCCCCAACACATTTTTTATAAAATCATAATTTTTATTCATATCTAATATAGAGCAATTATTATACAAAAAGATCACTCTATTTGTATCAATTCCTAATTCTATACATTGTTTATATATTTCTTTTGAAAAAACATTGCAAACGCAAATTGCGTCGTATTCCATGTTCACAATTTCCATTGGTAAAAATACATTTTTCCCCATGTATGATTTCTTGTGTCTATCATTATCAATAAAGGCTTCCACATTTTCTATTTGAATATATCTTCCTACAACCATTCCAACCAGCCGACCAGTTCCCCAAATAAAAATCCTCATAATTATCCTCATTCCTGTGCTTTTTCAATTTTTAATTATATATCAATCTCTGCTTCGATTAATTTAATCTTGCTTACTGGATACACTTTTCTCTCGCTTTCTGGCTGCATCCCTATATAATTTCCAAATTTAAGGCTTAAATACTCGTCATATTCCTTAATTCCTTCAAAAATATGTTTTCAAAAAGTATAGGATTGCTCTTCTCATACCATTATAATAGCCATTTACTACTTTTACCATATTATTATAGTGCCTTAAAATCCGCTTTTCTAAGATTTTATACAAAAGCTAGTATTATACCCTCATTGCTTTCTTTTTATCTGGGGCTCTTCCTGCTTTCCATTAGTAATCTCCCTCGCATAATTCTAACCGTTTCAATTTTATAGTGCATTCTCCACACTATTCAACATTTCTTTAATCGTTTTCACCTTTACAATTTCGTTTATGTCCATCTGAATTTCAAATTCATTTTCTATCATAGCCATAATCGTCATGTGGGCCACACTATCCCAATCCTTAATGTCATTAACAGATGTCTCTTCCGTTATCTGTATCGTTTCATCATCTAGCACATCACGAATAATCTCCTGGATATTTGTTAAAATTTCTGTTCTACTCATCTTTTTCCTCCACATTAATTATAAAGTTCCTCTTTTTATACTCTTCGACTTTTAATTTCCACGCCGTTTGCGTTTCTATATTCTCGGAATCCATCATGAATCCCAAATCTTTATAAAGTGTCTCCACAATTTTATTTTTTTCTGTCGGATAGTAATAGCCGATGATCTCATCAATTGCTCTTTTCTTACAACGGCATATAAAATCATCTATCATAGCATATTCCATATGCCTTTTAAAAACCCTGCAACTCAAAATTAGTAATCGGATATGAGCTGTATGTCCTTTCAATTCCGCCATTAGCACGCTCACAATACCATTATCTCCAAATTTGTCTCCCAGTCTTCCTGTTATGCAGATCCAGCTTTCATCACCTGCCAATTTTTTCACTTCTTCCTCTGTTATTCTCCAGGTAGTAAGATTAAACTGGTTCGTTTTGTTAATTAGCTGTGCAATCCTGTCATAATATAAAGAAGAGAACTCTTGAATCTCTGCTTTCATCTCCAAGCTTTTCAAATATTCCTCATAATTTTCAAATTGCAGTTTTTGCGTCTCCCGCTGTTGATTTGCATGATACATTTCTGTACGTTTTATATCTTCTTCTGTTATAGTCGTTATTTCAAAAAGATGTGCCTCTCTTAAATAAGCAATAAATTGTTCGGGACAGGAAACATCTGGAACCGTTACTTCCGGCAAGTTCATTCTCACCTGTTCCCGCTCCACTGGGTTATCATCCAAAAATACTGCTTGATCCATTCCCAGATTTAATTCAGAAATAATCGAAAAAATATTGCTTGCTTTATCTTCCCAGTTCACCTGCTTTGCCGAAAAATCATCTGTTTTTAACTGACTATCTGGATGAGCCAATCCACTTTCTACTGATTCTGTTTGATTCTTAGATGCTAAAGCCAGTAAAACCCCCTGTTGTTTTAGTCTTTTAACATACTTTTGCCACTCTTTAAAAGCTTGTCCTTTACTGGTTTCTTCGCCAAGCTCAATACCTTCCGGGCCACAGTCCCCAATGACGCCGCCCCACAGAGTATTATCTGCATCCAAAATTAATAGCTTCTTATTTTTTCCATATATAGACTTTATGATCGTAAACAAATGATAAGAAAATTCTGGAATTGCTTCCATATGTAAGGTGTATTTATACAAATACCAATACCGCAAATCCTGCCACTTTCTTAAGCCGTATTCTCCTGAAATTCCTTCTAAATCATGAATAAAAAAATTAGGTGTTTGCTGTTTATACTGATACAATTTCTGGTTTAAACGGCTTATAAAATTAGCCCATCCTCTAAAATCGCTGACATCTTGATTCCCCAGAGTTTCTAACAAAGGACGCTCAAAATTATTCTGTATAATAACACAATTATATCTTTTCCTAAGTGATTCCCATGCTATTCTCAAATGCTCAAATTCTTCATCTAACTTATATTGTACTTGTTCTTCTGTATCTAAAACTGCTGGAAAATTTTTAATATTTCGAAATGAGGTATGGATAAATACTACTTCCGGGCAAAAAGAATCTAAAACATCATTTCCAAAAACAGCATCTTCCCAAAATTTCCCATATTCAGATTCATAAAATTGAGGAAGAATCCCTGCATTTAATAAAAACAGTTCCAAAACTGCTATAATGTCTGTCGTTGTTGAGCCGCCTAAAACAGCAATTCGCAACTTTCTAAAATTTTTCTGGTTTTCCAAAAGAAGTTTTTTAAGAGTTTTCTTTTTTCGCAATATATACTTACTTTCAAAAGGATATTCTAGTTCTTTCATCATCCGTCCTCAGTCTCTAATAGTTCAATAATCCCTATATTGGGATGTAGCATAAATGCCGCCAAATAGTTCTTTATTGCAGGGGCTTCTAAAGGTTCCTTAAGTAACAAATAACCATTTTTTCGTAATTCTTCTATCTTTTGATTTATATTCTTTGTTAAATAACAAAAATGGTATGGAGTATTTTTATATTTCTTTAGTAATTCATAAAACGGGGAAGAACTATCCTTTGGCTGGATAAGCTCAATTCTATATTTTCCATTCACCATGAATATAATCTGAATTTTCCTTTCCTCATCTAAAACCATCTCCGTTTCCGGTTTAAAGCCTAATTTGCAAAACTCTTCTACCCCCCCCCCCTCAGATTTTTTGTTAAATAGCCTATATGGTGAATCTCCATCTTATTCCTCTTTTCTCATTAACTTCTCATATTGTCCACATTCTTTATGTCCTAAGGCCTTCTGTAGTTTTACTCTTTTTCTGTCATTTATAAAAGTAAATACTCGGAAACCTTCTTCTTGCAAAACATTGACTATATAGCTTTCCAGCATCGTCCCATACGGAAAATTTCTATATTGAGGGTGCACAATCAATCCGCTTGTAACTGCTATTTGAGCCTCCTCTGCAAAAGTAGCAATGTGAGCTATGATTTTCCCATCCTTTTGAATCTTGTAATTTCTTCCCATACCAGTAAGGAGCCGTTCCCTTAGTTGTTTCTCCAAAACTTCACTTTGGTAGTTTCCGGAGAATTCTTCATCCATACAAATTAACTCTGCTATTTCTTTTAAATCTCCTATATCTGCTGTCTCAATCTCTTCATATGGGAATTTTCTGTAATTGCCGAACCAAAATGTATATCCGTCCTTTGAATTATACTGCTCTCCAATCCTTTTATCCTCTTTCAAAAGTTCTATTAACGATTTGGGGGCGAAAATCATTTTAACATTTTCACAACAAATACATTCTAATATCTCATTTGAATCCTCTACTTCTTTAGAAGAATATAATTGCATACTGTCATAATACCTCATCACCACAGAAGACAGACACGGAGCATTATTCACCCAGACTTTCATATTTTTGTTATTTAAGCCATATTTTTTTATGTCCATATATAAATATACGCAATTTCCTAAATCTGGTTCCAAAAAATCCAGAATGTCATTTAGTTCCTCTTCTCTTGCCAGCCGCATCTGTTTTTATATCCTCCACTAATAAATAATCTCATTTACTGCTGTAATCAACAAATCGTTTTCCTCTTGAGCTTTTACTGCAACCCTTATATAATTACTTCCTTTTATTCCGTCTTTCTCAGATAAATCCTTAATTAAAATATTGTATTTTTTCACTAAAACGTTGGCTAATTCTTTTGCCTTCATATTCCCTTTTAGTCTGCACATAATATAATTCGCTTCTGACGGAAAGACTTCCAGCAACGGATTTTCTCTCAATCGCTCAATCATAACTTTTCTTTGTAAAGCAATCTCATTGCAAGCTTTCTTATAATCAGCTTCATATAGGCTATGAATTTGAAGGAAGTATTCTGCAAATGAATTAATATTCCATATTGGCATATTGCCCTTTAATTCATTCAAAAAAGCCTTATCTGAAGAAGCCAAGACACCCAAACGCAGTCCTGGTACACCATAAGATTTGCTGATACTCTTTATGACTATCAAGTTAGAGAATTCTTCTAAAATTTCGTTATCAATAAGAGTATATCTTATCCCTTCTTCTGCAAAATCGACAAACGACTCATCAATAATACATTTTTTCCCTTGCTCTTTACATACTTGTAAAATCTCTATAATATCACTATACTTTATAAAACTGCCGCTGGGATTGTCCGGATTTACCAATACTACTATATCCGCATCCTTTACTTTTCGCTTGTAAACCTCAGTTGGTATGCAGAATTCATATGAGTCACTATATATCTTCTCAAAACTGCACTGTGGAAAGCAACGGACATATTCGTTAAAAACGGGTACTTGGACAAGAAGTCTTCCCTTAAGTATTCTTCCCACTGCATATATTAATTCTGCGGCACCATTACCTGTAATCAAGTAATCTGCATCTACATTTAACATTCTGCCCGCATTTAAATTCTGTGTTTTCAGCCCGGATGGATATCCTCGCAATAATGTATCATAGAAGTACTTCATATGATCCAGCATTTTCTGAGGCGGATAGTAGGGGTTTACTAAGTAGCAGAAGTCTTTTAATTTTGGAAAACGCCAAAACCCTCCAAACTGATGATCATAAGCAGAAAATTGTTTTTCGTCTACTGCAAAAATGGCATCCGCAATTTGCAAATCCTGTTCATTATCAATCTCATACCAATTGTAATCTTCCAAAACAAAGGCCTTTAATTCTGAATACCGGATATGTGCCAGGATCTTCAATACTAACTCATAGTACTGATTTTTTCCGTAAGCCTTAATATATGCCTCCAAAAATGGAATATATTGATTCTGTAAGAACTCTTTACTGAATTTGTAGATATTAACAGTCTTATAATAATTCTCAACTTCTGCAAAACGGAAATCAGCTTTTTCTACAAAATCAACAATATTCATTTTTTCGTCTAATAAAGCGACCGTACCGTCCATCCATTGTTCATATTTAGCTACCGTCACCATGTTAGCATCCGGGCTCTTTACTAGAAGCTCAATAATCTTCTCATCGAATATTAAGTCTGATTCCAGTAAAACTGTATCATCTTCCGCAAGCGCTCTTCTTGCTAAATATAATGAATATATATTATTCGTGTTTTCATAATCATCGTTATGGATGTAAACTAATTCCATTCCCTCAATCTTTTTGGTTAAAAATTCTATAAGTTCTTTATCTTTATATCCTACTACCAGTACTGTCCTTTTTATCCCAGCTTTTTTCAAAGCTTCTATCATGCGTTCAATTAAAGTTTTTTCTCCAACTGAAACCATACATTTTGTGCAGTTCTGGGTATATTTGCCCATTCGTTTTCCCATTCCCGCTGCCAATATTAACGCCTGCATAAATAATCCTCCTGGGCTCTATAATAGTTTAATTTTACTCACCGGATGAACTTTTCTTTTTTCCTCTGGAGGCAATGTTAAATAATCTCCATAAGTGTGTGTCAAGTACTGTTCGCTTTCCTTCATCCCCTCTAATAAATGTCCTTCGAATTCTACCTTCCGATTTTTTTCGTACCAGCATCGATTATAACCGAAATCTTTTGTTGGAGAAGGGAACATGAGCATCCTTACCAGCTTTGTCTTTTTTCTATTGCTTCGTTTAATAAATTTCTCATAATGTTTAAAAATGCAGACCTCCGGTATACATGACAAAACTGCATACCATCCCCGCATTATTCTACTCTTATCAGCCCTTTTTCCCACTTTTGACCATAAAATTTTTCTTATACAAAAGCAATGGAAGTTATGTACTGTCCTTAAAATATAATTATCCGGAATACCATCCATTGGAAAAATATCAATGAAAACTCCTTGCTTATATGGCATATGCTCTTGATATTCGCGCATAAAAACTGTATTTTTCCTCCGAAGTTTTCCATATCCCCATCTATAGCCTTTTGTATTTCTATTGTCTTGAAAGTAAAATCTTGTTTTATCTAGTTCTGTTTTACAAGCTTGTCGAAATTTTTCATATTCCTCTCTCAACATCCCAATATCCGCATCATCATCCCAAGGAATAAATCCTTTATGGCGAATGGAGCCTAATAAAGTCCCGGCTATAATCGTATATTTGATCCCACATTTTTTACAAATCCGGTCTACCTCCAGCAGCATTTCCAGCTCTATCATCTGAAGTTGCCGAAGCTGCTCATTGTTCAAATGTATCATGGTAGTCTTAATCCTTTCGTTTTTCTGCTGTCTCCCTGCGTATAGCTAAAAACTGTTCCATAGTCTTTGCTAAAGCAATGGATTCCTCCGGGCTCAGCTTAAACTCATATTTCCCATGGCCGTTAATTGCAGATACAAAATCTGCAATCTCATATCTCAACCCATCTCCCAAAAACTTGACAAAATACTTTTCATTCTGCGATGTGTCTTCATAACATATTTCAAAGGACTCTGTTTTCCACCACGGCGCTTCTACTCGAATATATCCTCTGGTACCAGAAACCAATAGCTGTCCTTCTGATTTAACTCCCAGTCCGGTCTTGGAAGTCGCCATGCTCCCTTCATAGTCCAGGTAAGCTTTTGTGTATAAGTCCAGTCCATTTTCTGCACACAAAGACTCAAATCGTACTTTTCTATAATTTACTCCTAACAGCTTTAAAATAGCAAGCATTGTATAGCTTCCCATTTCTGTAAAGCTTCCGCCATAGTCCTCGTCTGTCAGTTCTCTTAATATAGGACTGCATAGCTTTGTAAAGCAGGCCTCTACGTCACGGATCGTCCCGATAACACCGCTCCGTGCCATTCCCAGCATTTGAATAAAGCCTGGGGCATATGCTGTTTTAATGGCTTCCATAAGCACGCAATTTTTTTCCCTTGCCAAACCCATCACTTCTCTGGCTTCGTTTTCTGATAAAACCATAGGTTTTTCACAAAGAACATGTTTTTCTGCTAATAAAGCCTTTTTAATATATTGATAATGAGATTGATGGGGCGATGCAATATAAACAGCATCTATTTCATTTAAAAATTCTGATAGATTATCGGTTCCAAAGTTTAATTCATGCTTTTCAACAAACCGCTCTGCACTCCCCGGGTTAGGATTGTAGACCCCCTTTACATAAATACCGCTGACATATTTAATTTCTTTGATAAACCTTGCAGCTATCCGGCCAGTTCCAATTATTCCCAATTTTATCAAAGAAAAGTTTTTACCTCTCAGCATGGTACTGGAAATGTCTTTTGTCCGCTCCAAATATATAACCTCACAATAAGGTTTTAAATAGTCAAATCCTCCTGTCCAATCCGAGCCAATTGCAAATATATCTACACCATATTTTAAAATGTCTTCTGCCTTCTGCCCAACATGGTCTTCAATGATTATCTGGTCTGCCAGTCCGGTCTGCCGTACATGCTCTACCCGCTCCATCAGTGAATCCACAACATTTAATTTACCTCTGGATTCGTCATAATGCTCTGTCGTTACCCCAACAATCAAATAATCCCCTAATTCTTTTGCTCTTTTCAAAAGGTTATAATGTCCTTTATGAAACAGATCAAAGGAGCCGTATGTAATTACCTTTTTCATATTCTCTTCTCCTTCGTTCATTACACTTTTCTACCTAATTACATAGAAATCATTCTGTCTTTTCCTGCTCCGAATCTTATAAAGTCAATTCGTCCTTCGTCAGGTTTAATAACCAAAGTATCCCATAATTCCTGAGATACGGTTCCCAATTTTCTTTCCGGCGTCTCTGCTCCCTCTGGTTTTTTATCGGTAAAGTACTCACATTTGCTACATCCGATTGAGATAATGGGAAACGCTCTTTCTGTATAAATCTGATCCGCATGGTTATGTCCATGAATATATCCCATTATACTACATTTTTCACTGTTTGTATGGTATGTTTCTAATATTTCTATCAGTTCTTCTCCATTTCGTATCGCATCACTCCAGTAGTGGATTTGAGGCAGCGGAGGAACATGAGAAAATACTACTATTTTATAATCACCCGGTGTTTCTTGCAATACTCTTTTTACCCACTCTACTTCTACCACCGGAAAACCATAACGGATTTTTTCCTGGTGATTAAAAGAGCTTAAAAATAATAACCGCAGCTTTAATTTTGGATAATCCTTTTTATACCAGAGGCTCTTTTCTTCGCTCTCCCTGTTCTCCCCATTCCATTGCTGATATATTGTATATTGTTCTGCTTCAGAATAAGGTTCCTGGTTTCCCGCAAAGTAATTGGAGTCATGGTTGCCAAATAAAATGTGTACCGGAATCTGATTTTTCTTTAAATCTGCTATCATCCGACCCGTATAGTCTTCTGTTATTTTTTTTGGCATCATTCCATCTGTCAGATCTCCCAAATGGATAATTTCGTCAAAATGAACGCCAGAGTGCACTCTCTCAATTGTATATGCAGTGTCTTTCCATGTTCCTCCTACAGCATAATGGGAGTCTGTCAGTACTGCTATTGTCAGCGTATTTTCCTGCTTTTTCTCCAAAATTCTGTCAGAGGTATTTTGGATTTCCTCTTCAAAAACAGATGCCGTAAGCTCACATTTATTATCACGCTCTCTGTCACTCCTATAATAACGTACCGCGGATCTTACCTCTCTTGCTTCAATAGGACTGCCGTCACATTTTTTTACACAAATCCGAAAATACCTCTCATCATGAAAAATCCATTCTCCTGACTGATAGTTCTGATTGGTAAAATCATGATTATAGGTTGTCCAGTTTTCTTCCGGCGCATAGCAGTAGGTATAAATATAATTACCGTTTACTTCTGTGGAATAGGTTGCTACTGCAAATTGGTAATTTTTGTCCACTAAAACCAGTTTATCGCCTTTGCATCCGTGATAGAACCGGTAACTTGCCGCGTAATTTTTCTCTGCTGCCGTAATTCTTCCTGTCTCTTCCGCTACAGTAACCCCCGGATCCAGCTCTATTTCTATAAAAGGCGCTTCTGCTAATCTCTTGGGAAATAAAATGTCGTTAAGCCACATTTTATTTTCAATATGTAGGTAATAATCTGTGATTCCCATACCTTCTAATTGTTTGGCAATCTCACGAAAATAGATATTGCAGATTATTACCCGCAGTTTTTCCTTAGGGATACGTAAAAGCTCCTTAGGGTCATGAACCATAATACCATGGATTGGTTTTCCCCATTTGCTTTTCCCGTTGTCTACAATAAAAGCGGGGCGGTGCTGAGAACCAAACCGACGCATATAATCTTCAAGCATATTTCCTGCGCCAAAAATTACGATTGTCTTTCCTTCTGTCCTCATCAGCCCTTCTGTCAAGCGGTGCTGCCATACCGAATACGGAGTGTCCGGATCAAATATTCCCTGGTGCTTTGGCTTGCGCTGCTCTTCCGGCGGATATTCCATATAATTTACATTTGCCATCTCTAAATAACGTTTATATCCAGCGGGGGCGCAAACCTCCATATTTTCAAAAGGCAGCTTGGCCGTTTGCTCCAGATCTTCTCTATAGTAGCACCGGTAATTCTCCACCTGAAATGCGCTGGAAAACACGCCCAAAAATCTGGCTTCCTCTGCCGGACAAATTTTGCAGGCTTCCTCAAATCTTGTCAGAAGCTTTTCCCGGCCTAATTTTTTTACAATAAAGCGGTATGCCCGTTTTTTCCACGGTGAGAGCTTCTGAAATTCCCAGTGGCTTTCCCCATATGTCTGCAGCATACATAATCGCTTATAAATCGCGATTTTACGAAGCTGCTCCGTCCGCTTCCCCTCATCCTCATATATGTAGTCAAGAGCCAGGATGTCTATCCAGATCCCCCAGTTGCTGCGGCGATCTATCTCAAAAAATTCTACTCCTGTAGTGTTGCTATTTCGAAGGCGGCAAAAATTCCCTCTGAAGACTCCTGCATCATTTCTATTGGTTTGGAGCTGGTAAGGTTCTTTGATGACCTGAGGGGCAATCTCAAGAAATCTGTCATAGTCTTTTCTTGGCATGGCCACATCTAAATCGTCATCCCACGGAATAAAGCCGTTATGGCGCACTGCCCCCAGCAGAGTCCCGGCCCACACAAAATATTGCAGTCCATTTTTCTCACATATTGTTATAAATTCATTCAGCAAATCCAATTGGACCGCCCATATCCGCTTTATCTTTTTGGATACCGGATATCCGCTCAGAGTCTCTTCCTCGTAAAAATCATCTCGCAGGTCAGCCATGCTCTCCCTCTTTCTTTATGCTCTTTGATAAGTATACCACACACCTGGAACACCGTCAAAATGTTCTTATTTCCAAATCCGCCAACTGCACCGCAAAACAGGCTCTCTGAAGAAAGCATACTGATTAGCTTTCTCCACAGAGCCTGTTGTCTTATTTATTTGCGTTTTCCATGGCTTTTTTAATTTGGGTTGAGCTTGTACTTTTGGTATACGGGAAGAACTGAATATCTGAGCCCACCTGATTCAGCCTCTTTTTATCAATAATCCAGCTTTCATTATTTACATAGTCATCTCCGGAAAACAGGCAGCCAAACTTATATAATTCCCATGCCTTCATTTTATCAATATTTTCCTCTGATACTGCTACCGCTTTGTCTACATACCGGATAGCCTGTACAATCTCAAGACGCTCTTCAAACGGAATGTAAGGAAAATTATTTTTAAAGTGCTTGACTAAATCGTCAACTAATACGCCTACAATTAAATAATCACATTTTTCCTTGGCTTTTCTCAACAGGTTTAAATGTCCAATATGAAACAAGTCGAATACGCCTGCTACATATCCTACTTTATATTCCTTCATCTTAATGTATTCCTCCATTTCCTTAACTTTATAAAGTATAGCATACTTTAAAATGATACTCAAGCTTTGTTATAAGGTTCCCAATTTTTCTGCATTTTTTCTGAGCCTGTCTTTGTCAACCCAGGTCCAGGAATAAAAGCCTCCGTAGATATCGTACCTGCGGTTTTCTGAAACAAATCGGTCTTCTTCTCTGGAAAAGGCCTCCCAATTCTCCTGCAACCCATACTTTTCCTTTAATATTTCCATCGGAACCAGTGCCTCAGCTTCCGGAATCGAGAAATAAGTATATCTTAGTGCGCGAAACATAGTGTAGGCAGCTGGATAGTAATCTCTGACAAATTCCTGATCAAAAAAGTAAAAATCACCGTTCTGGTAAAAACAGTTAAACGGAACCATATCTATATAGGCTTTTCTTAAAATCACCCCTAAATCTGCTTTTATTCCATTATCAAGAGGAAATCTACTCTTGCTTGACTCTACGTGCTCAGAGGATTGCAAAATCTGTTGATACAAACGTTCCAGCAAATTCGTAAAGACTTCTTTATTCCCATCTAATATAAGATGCCTTAAATAGTCAGAAAATGTTATATTTTTAATACAGGGCATAGAAAGGCCTTTGCTTTCTCTTATATGAGGAACTATTTTTAAACCATGCTCTTGTATGTCCCTTAAATTACAAAATATCATCTCTTCGCTTTTTTTACCTTCCGGATATAATGCCGTTTTCTTAACAACATCTCCTTTACAGACTACTGTTGCAAAGCTGTGCTCTCTTCCCCTGTCTGTAGAAACCGCAGCATATATGGCATCTGAAAAGCTTTCCCTATTTCCACACTCTACCAAAAATGAATTAGCCATAAAAGGGAATACCTGATTATCTAAAATATCAGTGTATAACTCCCTTTCTAAAGCAATCAGGGAGTCTTTGTTTCGATAGTAAAACATCAGCCTCTCACAAATATCCTTTTGAGGCAGGTATTCATCTGAATATATCAG
>Ga0137297_10278_pt1 | contig 39873 bp, 41 predicted proteins | sample RamsorincwithD2O_FD_97191 | JGI IMG/M metagenome (GOLD analysis project Ga0137297, IMG submission 97191) | Mouse cecal microbial communities from Vienna, Austria - Mucin amended with D2O | ecosystem: Host-associated > Mammals > Digestive system > Large intestine > Cecum | place: Austria: Vienna...
TACCAGGGCGAAAGGTACAACGTCAAGGATATCTACAGCCGCAATAGGAAGCGCAGGGGACGTTCCCGCTATCTTCTGTCCGTACCCGTTTTCCGGAGGACTCAATGGTGGAATTAAAACCGGATGGAAGCGATTTTGTTCAAAAAATAAATTATTTTATTCAACATCCGGAGGAATACGAGTATATAGTCAATAAGAATTATGAATATCTAATGGAACACCATAGATGGATAAATCGATATGAAGCTATGGTAAACGCATTGATATAATCAAAAATAAAACAAAAGCAATGTGATCTGTCTGGATATCAACTGCCACCTGGAACTCACAGAAGTCATAGACAGTCTGCTTTTGTGGTTGGCAGATTTGCCAGAAGTGTGCCGTGCCAGTTAAAAAAGAATTATAAGAAGTGCCTCAAAAGCTGATACCAGTAGTATAACAGAATGGTAACTGTTTTGCTACTGCGTCACCTTTTGAGGCACTTAAGAAATTCCTTGATCTTGTATTCTATAGGGTATATAATGGAAACCGGATACCAGAAAGAAGCCGGGAGGGAGAAGCAGATGGGAAGCTATCTAAACCCTGGAAGCAAAGCATTCCGGGAATGTCTGAATTCCAGAATTTATGTGGATAAGACGGGACTGATTGCCCAGATGAATGCGATTTTGAATACCCAGCAGAAGTTCGTCTGCATCAGCCGGCCAAGGCGGTTTGGTAAGTCTATGGCGGTCAGTATGCTGGCGGCTTATTATGAGCGGGGCGGGGATTCAGCGGAGCTGTTCGATGGTCTGGCGGTCAGTCAGTCGGAGTCTTATAGGGAGCATTTGAACCAGTACGATGTGCTCAAGATCAATATGCAGGATTTTCTCAGTGCGACGGGAAGTATGGATGAAATGCTCCAGCTCTTGCAGTCGAAAATTATTGCTGATCTGAAACGGATATATCCGGATTATGTGGATGGAAGCCATCTGGTATTTGTGATGCGGGATGTCTATGCCCATACACAGCATCCCTTCGTGATCCTGATTGACGAGTGGGACTGCCTGTTCCGGGAATACCGGCAGGACAAGGATGCCCAGAAGAAGTACCTGGATTTCCTGCGGTCATGGCTGAAGGACAAGGAGTATGTGGCTCTGGCCTATATGACAGGTATTCTCCCTATAAAAAAGTATGGATCCCATTCTGCTCTGAACATGTTCACCGAATACTCCATGACCAATCCCAGGGAGATGGCTGAGTTCTTCGGGTTCACCGGAACGGAGGTGGAAGGGCTGTGCCGCCAGTTCCACAGAAGTTTGGAGGAGGCCAGAGCATGGTATGACGGGTATGAGCTGGTGACCATGGAAGGGGAGGTCAGGAAGACTTACTCCATGTATAGCCCCAAGTCTGTGGTGGACGCAATGCTCAGCGGGATCTATGACACCTACTGGAACCAGACAGAGACTTACGAGGCCCTGAAAGTCTACATTCGTATGAATTTTGATGGTCTCAAGGATGCGGTAGTCCGTATGCTGGCAGGGGAACGGGTCTGCATCAATACGGGAACATTTTCTAATGATATGACGACTTTTCAGGGGAAGGACGATGTACTGACCCTGCTGGTGCACCTGGGATATCTGAGCTACCGGTGGACGGATAAGACTGTCACCGTTCCCAACAAGGAAGTGTCCCAGGAATATGTCAATGCCATCAGCACCATGGACTGGCATGAGGTGATTCGTTCGGTGGAATCCTCCAGGAGGCTTCTGGAAGATTTGTGGGCTATGGATGGGGAGGCGGTGGCAGCGGGCATCGACCAGGCCCACAGGGAGATCTCCATTCTCCAGTATAATGACGAAAATTCGTTAAGCTGTACCATCCACCTGGCGTTTTACTTTGCAAGGGAATATTATACCATTGTCCGGGAGCTGCCTTCCGGGAAGGGCTTTGCGGATATCTGCTTTATACCGAGGAAGCTGTATGGGGACAAACCGGCGGTTGTGGTGGAACTGAAATGGGACAAGAGCGCGGCCGGTGCCATCGCCCAGATCAGGGACAGACAGTATGTGGATGCGCTGAAGGATTACCGGGGGAATCTTCTGCTTGCCGGTGTCAATTATGATAAGGAAACGAAGAGTCATAGCTGTGTGATCGAGAGGGTGGAAAAGCTTTAGTATTTTGAAGCGTGTCTGAAGGTGGCAAAAAAGGTTACTGTTCGCTGGGGATCAGTGAATAGTAACCTTTTTTCGCAGACTACTTAAATCTGCGAAAGAAAAATTCGAAATATTTGTTTCAAAGTATCTGGTAAAACTTCTAATCATTCCTGAGTATCTCTACATCGACGTAATTCTACCACATGTTTCGGGAAATTACTACTTAATTTTTTATGATTTTTTGTGAAAGAAAGGAAATCCAGGATAAAAATGAATGCATTCCTGGATTTTTGGGGTCAGATTTGTGGTCAAAACCCAGGAAAAGGAGATCTTGTCTTTGGCATTCTCCAGGAAAGGAATATGTCCGTCTGGTCTATTGCGATTTTCAGTTTAAGGGGTCAGATTCATGGTCAGGTATATTAGGAAAAGCCTTTATTTACAAGCATTATAGGACTTCTTTCGCAGATTTAAGTAATCTGCGAAAAAAAAAAGACATTTGAAATACAGTACAAATGGTTTGCCCTGATGGGGCGTTTGTACTGCATTATTAATACCCCAATTAACTTTAAATAAAATATTTTATTTTGTTATTTAAGATGCTGAAACGGAGGGATCAGGGATGGGAGCGGACGCAAAATGTCCGGATACAGTGGAGGAATTTATCAACGCCCAGGTAGTCAGCCGGGGGCTGGATGAGCGGACTGCCATTGCCTACCGGATGGATCTGGAGAAATTCTATCGGTGGCCGGAAACGTCCCGGGGGCCGGAAAGGGCTGACTGGGAAGATAAAATAGAAGACCGGATGGAGGCATATCTGGATTACCTTTCCAAGGAACGGGGGCTCCGCTGCTCCACCATTTCCAGAAAACAGAAAGTGTTTGGTTACTATCTGTCCTATCTGGTATCCAGGGGAGTCCGGACGGGGCATCGTCCATTGAAACCGTTGGAGCATTCCAGGGAGGCTTCCGTGGACACCCTGCTGACAAAAAGGGAAGTGGAAGCATTCTTCCAGGCCATTGACCGGGAATATGAGAAGTTGGACAGTGATTTCCGCAGGCGTATCTGCCTCAGGGATCAGGTGATGATGAAGCTTCTGTTCTACCATGGTATCGACATCAGTGAGCTGTTACAGTTGGAGCTATCTGATTACAACCCGAAGACGGCGACCCTGATGATCCATAGGAAGCGGCAGGAGGATTACAGCGTATATTTGTTCTCTCGTGAGCTTCAGCAGCAGATGGAGCAGTGGCTGTCGGAGCATATGTATTTTGAACATGGGGGAGCGTATCATAACCGGATGTTTCTTTCGAAGCTGGGAAAGCCACTTTCCATGAAAATGGTGGTTAATATTTTTGATAAATACAGGGGGCTGGCAGGGATTGAGAAGGTGTGCAAGCCCAAGGATCTGAAGAATAGTCTGGGGAGGTATGCCCAGGAAGTGGTGAGGGAGCTGGGGTGATTTTGAGTTGTTTTTCGAAAAGTACCTGGTTCGACATTTTATTTTGGAGAGAGTAAGAATGATTATAACAAGAGCACCTTTTCGAGTGAGTTTCTGTGGCGGAGGGAGTGATCTTCCGAGCTTTTATGAACGGTATGGCGGATGTGTATTGAGTACCAGCATACGGAAATATATGTACTTGACGTTGCACAAATATTTCTATGAAGATCAGATTGTGCTTAAATATTCACAGACAGAAACGGTACATAGCTTTTCAGAAATTAAACATCGAATTTTTAAACAATGCCTTACCGATTTTGGAATAAGAGGAATTGAAATATCCAGCATGGCAGATATACCAGCAGGAACCGGATTGGGATCATCTAGTTCTTTTACAGTCGCCTTATTGCATCTGTTATACACTTATATAGGCCAATATGTTTCAAAATATAAGTTGGCAAAAGAAGCTTGCGATGTAGAAATAAAGAAATTAGTGGAACCTATTGGTAAGCAGGATCAGTTTGCAGCAGCTTTTGGTGGATTGAAATTTTATGAATTTATGGCCAATGGTTTTGTGAATGTGGAACCCATCATCATGTGTAAAGAAAGCTATGAGAAGTTAGAAAACAATTTGAAGATGTTTTATCTTGGAGGAATCCATTCTGCGTCAGAAATTTTAAAGGAGCAGTCCGATAATATCCGGTTAGATGAGAAGGCGATGGTACAGAAAAAAATGTGCTCTATTACCAGAACATTGAAAGAGGAGCTCCAGAAGAACAATGTTGACGCTATGGGGGATTTGCTTCATGAAAACTGGATGTTAAAGAAATCACTGGCATCGGGAATTTCAAACTCAATGATTGATGATGTATATGAAAGAGCAATAAAAGCAGGTGCAATGGGTGGTAAGCTGCTTGGGGCTGGTGGCGCTGGATTCATGATTTTCTATGTTAAGGAAGATAAACAAGTTGATCTGAAAAAAGCATTATCGGATCTGCGGGAGATGGATTTCGAAATGGACAATGCGGGAGCATCTATTATCCACATAGATAAGGATTTCTTATGAGGTTTTGTATGCTGATAGCAACTGCAAATTTGACATCCCATTTATCAAAACGGGGGCAGTATTTTGGTCAGATGTTAAAGTATTTTAACAGAATTGTTTTTGCGTGTGATATAGGTCTGGGATGTTATATTCCGCGCAGTTGCAAGTTTTTCCATGCAGGTCTCGGCTGTGTCTTTCATGAAAATGCAAAGGTTGGTGAGAGGTGCTTTATATATCCGGGAGTTGTTCTTGGAGCCAGCGGACGCAAAGGAGAAGGACACCTGGCGCCCATAATCGGGGATGATGTTGTTCTCTGTGCAGGTGCAAAGATTTTAGGAAATGTACATGTAGGGAACGGCAGTATTGTTGCCGCAAATGCAGTGGTTATAAACGATGTTCCTGAATATGTTTTGGTCGCAGGGGTGCCTGCAAGCATTCGGAAACATTTGGAAAATGAGATAAGGGAGAAGCCATAGAAATGAAAATACTGGTGGCCGGAGGAGCCGGTTTTATAGGAAGTCATTTGATCGACAAGCTATTAGATGAGGGGCACGATATCATTTGCGCGGATAAACTGATTTTTGGCGATACAGATATTCGGCATCTTTTGGAAGAACGTACGTTGGTTGAAAGCGGCAGATTTAAGTTTTATTCCATGGAACTTTCTCAGCAGAATCAGGTGGACCGCTTGTTTGCCGAGAACCAGATCAATGCCGTTTATCATATGGCTGCAAATTCGGATATCCAGAAAGGTGGCAAAGAACCATCCATAGATTTTAACGACACATTTTTGACAACGCGGTCACTCCTGGAAGGAATGCGGAAAGCTCAGGTGAAAAATCTGTTCTTTGCATCCACCTCTGCTGTCTATGGCGAGATGCCTGATGTGGAGCTTACGGAAACTACGGGTGGAATTATGCCAGTGTCTTACTATGGTGGTGCAAAGCTGGCTTCAGAGGCTCTGATTTCCTCATATGTGTCCATGTGTGACATGAATGCTGTTATTTTCCGGTTCCCCAATGTCATTGGACCGAGGCTTACTCATGGAGTTATTTTTGATTTTATCAGAAAATTGGAAAAGGACCCTCATAAACTGGAAATTCTTGGGGATGGAACCCAGTGCAAACCATATATCTATGTTCTTGATTTGGTAGAGGCCATCGTCATGCTGACCAGAAGGTTTCAACCGGGCGAAGAATTATACAATCTGAGCGTAGAAAGCGAAGGAACGACGGTTACAAAAATTGCAGAAATTGTTGTGGATGCTCTTGGGCTTGGTAATGTGGAATTTACCTATACTGGTGGTGGCCGGGGATGGAAAGGCGATGTACCGAAATTTAAATATGATATTTCAAAAGTCCTTTCTACCGGGTGGAGACCAAAACACACTTCTGATGAAGCGGTCAGACAGACTGTGTATGATGTGGTAAAAAGAAAATGAGAGGGAGGTAGCAGCCAGTATGAAAGCGGTAATCATGGCTGGTGGAAAGGGCACACGGATTCAGGCAGTAGCTAAAGATATTCCAAAGCCAATGGTAACCGTGTCAGGTAAACCCATCCTGGAATATCAGATTGAAAGCCTTGCAAAGGCAGGTATCACGGATATCACACTGGTTATAGGATATCTGGGAAATGTAATTCAGAACTATTTTAGGGATGGAGCCGCCTATGGTGTTTTGATTGATTATATCCTCGAAGAAGAACCATTGGGAACAGCAGGCGCACTGTATTACCTGAAGGATAAAATCAGGGATGATTTTCTGCTGATATTCGGTGATCTTATGCTGGATATCGACTGGACCCGCTTTATGAAATTTCATAAAGAAAAGCAGAGCAGTATAACACTTTTTGGTCATCCCAACACCCATCCGGCTGACAGTGATCTGATTCTGACAGACAGAGAGGGAAAGGTTATAGGAATTGATCCGAAGAATCACGTGAGGGACTACTATTACCATAATTTTGTAAATGCTGGCCTTTACTGTATAAGCCCATCCATTTTGAAGCTGTTTGCAAAAGCAGAAAAGAAGTGCCTGGAAAAAGATATAATTACGGACCAGGTGGGACAAGGCTCTGTTTATGCTTATAAATCCACAGAATATGTAAAAGACATGGGGACACCTGATCGTTATGCCTCTGTCACCAGAAATGTTGAAACCGGACTTGTCAGAAGCAGGAGCCTTCGCAATAAACAGAAATGTATCTTTCTGGACCGGGATGGAACCATCAACCGGCTGGTCGGATTCCTGAATGAGGCAGATCAAATGGAGCTGCTTCCAGGAGTTACAGAAGCAATTAAGAAGGCAAATACATCCGAATACCTGGTAATTGTGGTAACCAACCAGCCTGTGATAGCAAGAGGAGAATGCAGCTATGAAGAACTGGAACGAATCCATGCAAAAATGGAAACGGAACTGGGGGAGAAAGGTGCATATGTAGATGATATTTTCTTTTGCCCCCACCATCCACACAAAGGATATGCGGGAGAAATTCCGGAACTAAAAATAGACTGTGAGTGTCGAAAACCTAAGACTGGGATGCTCATGGAAGCAGCAGAGAAATACAACATTGATTTAAACAGTTCCTGGTATGTAGGAGATACCACAACGGATATTCAGACAGGAATCAATGCTGGAACACATACCATGCTTGTCCAGACCGGGGAGGGTGGCAAAGACGGAAAATATTCAGCTGTTCCAGAATGTATAGAACCGGATTTATACAGCGCAGTAGAAAAAATATTAGAGTTATCATTTTGATTCTGGGAAGGAAGAACTATGGACTACAGAGTTGCTCTTAAAAAGTACTTGGAAGAAGAAATTCAGGTTATACAGAATCTGGATCTGGATGCCATCAACGATGTTATGAACCTGCTGGAAAAGGCCCGTCTGGAGGGAAGGAAGATTTTTATATGCGGGAATGGTGGGAGTGCTGCCACGGCAAGTCACTTTGCCTCGGATTTCAATAAAGGGGTAAGCGAAAACCGGAATATAAAATATGATTTCGAGTGTCTCAGTGACAATGTTCCGATGATGATGGCAGTGGCAAATGATATCAGCTATGATGAAGTATTCCGGATGCCTTTAAAAAACAAAATGAGAGCAGGGGATGTGTTTGTTGGAATTTCCGGTTCTGGTAACTCCAAAAATGTTTTAAATGGAATGGAATACGCCAGAAGCATCGGTGGAATAACGGTAGCGATTGTGGGATATAGCGGCGGGAGGCTTAAAGAAATGGCGGACTACTGCATCCATGTAAATGTCAATAATATGCAGATGGCAGAAGACCTTCATATGATTATGGATCATCTGATGATGTTTACATTATGCAGCCAGAAATAAACCTGCGATTGGAAGAGAACAGAATATGACAAGGAATACAAAGCGGATCCGGTTTTTAAATACATATGTTGATAATCTGACTGCACTGGAAGCGAAGGATGTTATTGACACCTACGTGCAGGACGGTGGGATTCATTACGTAGTAACTCCAAATTCGGATATTATTGTAAAAATGCAGGATGATCCGGAGCTGAAAAAAATCTGTGATGTGGCGGATCTAATTCTGACCGATGGGCAGATGCTGGTTAAGATTTCGAAATGGCTGAAAAATCCAATCACAGAAAGAGTCGCTATGACGGATTTTGTGTGGGATGTTCTCGATCTTGCTGAGTGTAAAGGCTATAAGGTCTTCTTCCTTGGAGGGAGAGAGGGCACTCTGAAAAAAGCAGTCAGGCGAATTGAAAAGAAATATCCCAGGCTCTGTGTTGCCGGCTCCTATTCACCACCTCTGGGATTTGAAGGCGATGCAGAAAAGCTGTATCAGACAAATAAAAGAATTGCAGAAAGTGGTGCTGATATTATCATTGTTTTTTTGGGATGTCCAAAACAGGAAAAGTTCATTTATGCCAACAAAGAGATCTATCAGGTTCCGGTATCAATCACCATGGGAGGATGCGTGGATTTTATTGCGGGAAATGTAAAGCGTGCGCCTTTGTGGATGCAGCGGGCAGGGCTGGAATGGTTTTACCGGTTTATCCAGGAACCGAAACGTCTGTTTACACGATATTTTATAATTGATACAAGGATATTTAAAATGGCACTGTCTTATAAAAGAAAAAGTCTCATGAAAAGGAGTGCCTGAAATGAATGTCAGAGACTTAGATAAGAAGCGTATTTTGATTATCAGTACAGTGGGGCTGCGGCCTGACGGAATTACCAGCGTTATCATGTCTTATCTTGAAGCGATGGACAAGTCCGGCATGGAGATCTATGTTGCAGGAACAATTACTGTCCAGCAGTCAATCCGGACAAAGCTGGAGGCCATGGGGTGTCAGGTTGTCGATCTGCCCAACAGGCAGACAGAGACATGGAAATATTTTTTGGAACTGCAAAGATTTATACACAGACATCAGATAAAAGTAGTCCATGCCCATGGAAACAGCGGTACACTGGCTGTGGAAATGGTTGCGGCGTGGGCGGGAGGCTGCAGAAAAAGGATAGCCCATTCCCATAGTACCAAAAGCGACCATGCCAGGGCCGACCAGTTGCTTCGCCCGGTATTCCATCTGTTTTATACAGATGCCCTTGCCTGCGGCAGGGATGCGGGAACATGGCTTTTTGGCAGGAGAGCGTGTACTGTCCTGAAAAATGGACGGGATATCTGCACATATGGCTACAATGAAAAAGTCAGAAAAGAAATACGTCCGGAATATGGACTGACAGACCAACTGGCAATCGGGCATGTTGGAAGTTTTGTACCACCGAAAAATCATGAATTTGCAGTGGCTGTCTATGGTGAGATTTTAAAAATAAGACCAGATGCAAAGCTGTTCTTTGTCGGTGATGGCCCGCTTCGGAAGAATGTGGAAACAGCCTGCGGTGATCTTGGGGACAGTATTGTTTTTACGGGATATATGGATTGTGTCTCCGGATTTTTGCAGGCCATGGACGGGATGATCCTGCCATCACGATTTGAAGGATTTCCTCTGGTGGCTGTTGAATGGCAGATTAACGGCCTGCCAAGTGTCCTGTCATCTAACATTACAGAGGAATGTGTGCTGACGGAATTTACGAAACAGCTTTCTCTGAAACGTACGGCATCTGAATGGGCGGAAATGCTGGTCAGTATGGTGGAGAACCGAAACCGCAAGGAGGATGCCCTGACTGGGACTGAAAATATTTGTAAGGCCGGATACAATATTGCGGATAATGCAAAAGTATTGCGGCAGATATATTTAGAGGAATGAAATGAAGATCATTATTCTCTTGTCTGTATATAACGGAGCCGGATTTATTGAGCAGCAATTGGACAGTATCAGAAAACAAGATATAGAAGCAGAAATAGCGGTTTATGTCCGTGATGATGGGAGCAGTGACAATACACGGGAAATCGTCAATGCATGGGCAGACCGGCTGCAGGTTATTTGGGCAGATTCCTCGCGGAATCTGGGCGCTGCACAGAGTTTTATGTATCTGCTTTGTACGGCGCCTGAAGCAGATTATTACGCATATTGCGATCAGGATGATTATTGGTATCCGGATAAATTATTAAGGGCTGTCTGTCAGATGGAAAAGTATGGGCAGTCAATGCCAGTATTGTATTTTGCCAATAGCAGGCTTGTGGACCGGGATCTAAAGCCATTAAATGCAACAGCAAGCCCAGCAGAGCCAATCATATCAATAGGTGCGCAGCTGGTATGCGGTAATTGCCAGGGAAGTACTATGGTAATGAACCGGCGACTATGCAGGCTGTTGATAGAAAAAGACATTAAACAGATTGTCATGCATGATCTGACCACCATGTTGTATGCGATTGCTTTTGGAACGGTTATCTACGAAAAAGAACCGGCTATGGACTACAGACAACATGATGGAAATGTTGAATCCACCTTAAAGAAAGGTCCGGTGGCCCGTTTTCGTCAAACCTATCGCAGATGGATAAAGAATAGAGGAATTATGTCAAAACAGGTGGAAGAATTAGCAGAAAAATGTGGAGCAAAAATCAGTGGTGAAGATGCGGAATTCTGTAATAAAGTAAGGCAATATAAGCGCGGCATTGCTGCAAAAGTGTATCTGTTCAAAATTGCACCACGATATTGTATTCACAGGTCTGCCGTAAGATCTTTCAGAATCCGGGTGCTGTGCAATCTCTATTAATGTAAGGAAAAATATATGAAAATTTGTTTTGTTTTACCCAGATATTCCAGACGGCCAATCGGGGGTCATAAAATTGTATATGAATATGCAAACCGGTTAGCAGAGAGAGGCTGTGAGGTATTTCTTCTGTTTATAAATGACCATACCTTTGTGGAGTATAAAATTCCAGAATTTCTTCGGCCAGCCGCAGCTGGTGTGATGACACAGATAGAACCGCGGTGGTTTCCGCTGGACAAAAGAATCCGCAAACTTTCTGGAACCCAGAATGAAAATATTGAAGTTATATCCGGAATGGATGTATGTGTGGCCACCGGAGTGGAGACAGTTGCTCCTTGTAAACAGTATTTTCCGAAGGCAAAAAAACTGTACCTGATTCAGGACTATGAGACATGGGTTTTTCGTGAGGAAGAGGTACATGAGACATATAAAGCAGGCTTTACCAACATTGTCATATCAGACTGGTTGAAGAAGATTGTAGATACCTATGGGGACAAACCGTCACTTGTGATACAAAATCCCATTGATCTAAAAATATATAATCCGATTGTGCCGGTTGAGCAGCGTAAAGCACATAGTATAGGACTTCTCTACCATTCCGGAGAGCATAAAGGATTAAAATATTCTTTAGAAGCACTGAATATTTTGAAAAGAAAATATCCGGATTTAGAGGTTTTTATGTTTGGAACGTCAAAGTTAAAGGAAGAAGTTCCAGGATTAAAGCAGTACATCCGGGATGCGTCGACAATGGATACTGTAAAAATCTATAATCGGGTAGCTGTATTTATGTGTTCCTCTATTAATGAGGGGTACGGTCTTACAGGCATGGAGGCCATGGCTTGTGGTGCTGCACTGGCAAGTACAGACTATAGTGCTGTTTATGAGTATGCAATAAATCAGGAAAATGCGCTTCTTTCTCCAGTCAGGAACGCGGAAGCTATGGCAGCGAATGTCAGCAAATTATTTGATAATGAAAGTGAGAGATACCGCATAGCAGGAAATGGGATCCGCTCTTTGGAGAAATTTAGTTGGGATACAGCAATGGAAAAATTTGTGTCAGCGATGGAGCAGGTATGAAGATAAGAAGCCGCAGTACAAGTGGATTAGTCAATCAGCTTTTTTTGTGGGGATATTTTATCTTTACAGTAAATCAGGTTTTTGCGGAATCACAGTTTAATGAAATTCCAGGTGTTCAGGTGGGCCTAAAGCTGGTCCGATGGGCGCTCATACCGTTTTTTACATTTATCATCATAATGAGAGACCGGTATACGTTGAATAAAAGAGTACGCCTGACGGCTGTTTTGGCTATAGCAGCCATAACCAATATGCTGTTGTTCCATGGAAGAATATTAGTGATTATTCTGGTGTTGATTATGATTGCCTCCTATGGCTGCTCTATAGAGAAAATCCTTAAGACACATATCAGTGCAATTGTAATTGGATACTTGTCCGTAGTCATGGCAGTCATGGCCGGAATACTGAAAGATAAGGCATCTGTAAAGACGTTCAATAACCTGGATATGTTTTTCCTGCCAACCGCAGGCGTCCGGCATACGATGGGATTTCTTGTTCCCAATGAGATACCGATAGCACTGTTATTTGTATACCTGATGTTGATTTTATTAATGGGAGACTGCTTTAAGAAGAGGTATCATATCTTATTCCTCATTGGCAATTGCGTGGTGTATTATTTTTTTGCATCCAGATCCGTGTGTTTGCTGGTGATTGTTGTAGCAGTCACACATTGTTTTGCTGTGCGCAGAAAAAGAAGGTTTTTACAGCTGGGAGTATTGGCATCAAAAGGAGGTATCCTGTGCTTTCTGATAGCCAGCGTGGTCTTTCCGGCTGTTGCAAATCTGGAAAATAAGTACATTGAGAAGTTGAATATCCTGCTTACTGCCCGTATTTCCATTATGCAAAAAGCGTTGGAGCGTTATCCACTTACAATTGGCGGCTATGGAGATACATTCGTAAGCATTCGCAATATAAATGATTATCTGGTACTGGATAATGGATATATATATTTATTTGTTACCAGAGGAATTGTGCTGGGGATCCTTGTTTTACTGGTCTGGTGGTGTCTGATTAATATTGCAAAAAAACAGAAGAATGTATATCTGCTGCTGGCAGTGCTTATGATTCTGGTTGAGAATTGCATTGATTCAAGTTTTTTGCTGTATAAGGCATTTCCGATGTATTGTGTGTTTGTTAATTATGGGGTGAGAGGATGTAATCTGGAAAAAAATAATTGTCTGGGCGAAACAATAAAGGAATATGTATGAAAAACAATCTTGCAATTTTATCATTGTACTATAAAAACGCAAATTATGGTGGAATACTCCAGGCCTATGCTTTACAGAAGGTATTAGAAGGGCAGGGGTATTGTGTGAGACAGATCAGCTATGATCTGCTTTCCGGATATAGGAAACCACAGAAATATAGAAGTTATAAAATTATGGCAGAGCTTTACCATCTGCTTAAATATCGTGGATGGATGTTAGAATTCCATCGGCGTCAGAAACTGGTATATGACTTTGCGGATACCATACCCCATACAAAAAAAGTAACAGCTTCAAATATAGGAAAGCTGGCAAATGATTTTGATTTATTCATTTGCGGCAGCGACCAGATCTGGAATCCCATTGGCTGGCAAACGACATTATTTCTGGATTTCCTGCCAAAAGAAAAGAAGAGAATTGCTTATGCTGCAAGTGTATCAAAAGATATTCTTTCAGAAAAGGAACTCCGGTTCATGGAAAGATATCTGATGAATTTTGACCGGATCAGTGTACGGGAAGCCAATACAACAAAGCAGTTGAAAGAACATTTTCCTGATTTAAATATAGAGACAATGCCTGACCCGGTTCTGCTTCTTTCCAGGGAGACCTGGACAAAACTGCTGGTAAAAAGTCAAAACGATGAAAAATATATATTGGCCTATTTTCTTGGTCATGACACAGACCAGAGAAATCAAATAATATCTTACGCAAAGACCAGAAACATACGGCTGAAGTTTATATCGCATTTGGACTGGAATGACTATGGGTGGGAAAAGAACAACGAAAATTTCCTGACAGGACCTATAGGGGCACCAGAATTTTTGTCATTGATTGCCAATGCAGAACTTGTAGTTACAGATTCATTTCATGGAACTGTTTTTGCAGCTGTCTTTGACACTCCCTTTGTGGCGGTTGAGCGGGTTATGCAAGGTAAAACCGCATCCATGGTTTCCAGGATTGCTACAATACTTGGAGAACTGGGATGTTCTGAGCGGCTGGTGAGACAGCTGGAACCGGGGAAGTCATATTCACTCACAGCCGGAGATATCCGGGTAATCAATGAAAATATAGACCGGCTGCGAAACAAAGGGCAGATTTTTTTGAAGGAAGCTATAAACAGGAGTTTTAGGTATGGATAAATTTTATACGTCTGAAAAAAACACACAGATTCTGATAGCACTCATGAAATTCCATGGGGTGCGAAAAATTGTCGCAAGTCCAGGTGCAACAAATGTATGTCTGGTTGGAAGCCTCCAGCATGATCCTTATTTTGAAATTTACTCATCCGTGGACGAACGTTCCGCGGCATATATGGCATGTGGACTGGCAAGATCATCGGGGGAACCAGTAGCACTTAGCTGTACTGGAGCCACAGCCTCCCGCAATTATGTTTCAGGATTAACAGAGGCATATTATAGTAATCTGCCAATCCTTGCGATTACATCTGCCCAGCATACGGGGCGGACCGGACACTTAATGCCCCAGGTAATTGACCGTAGTAACCCGATGCATGACATCGCAAAGAAGAGCATTCAGGTTCCAACCATACATGATAAAGAAGACCAGTGGGCGGCTGAGGTGGCAATAAATGATGCTTTGCTGGAATTACGCCGTCATGGCGGCGGTCCGGTTCATATTAATCTTGTAACCACTTATTCGCCAGATTTTTCTGTAAAGACATTGCCAAATGTCCGGGGAATAAAGCGGTATTGTGCAGGTGAAGATTTTCCGGAGATTCCATCAGGCAGAATTGCAGTCTGTGTAGGTGCTCACATCATCTGGAATAAGCGTCTTTTGGAATGCGTAAATGAATTTTGCCGGAAATACCATGCGGTAGTAGTATGTGAGCCTATTAGCAATTATAGAGGGAAGTATCGCGTCAACCCGTCACTTCTGGGAAACCAGACAGAATATGACTCCCAAATGCTGTGTGTTGATTTGATGATCCATTTGGGAACGGTTTCCGGCTTTGGCGTTGGCAGTCTTATGGACGCCAGGGAGGTGTGGCGGGTACATCCCGATGGTGAGGTAAGAGATACATTCCGGAAACTGACAGCTGTCTTTGAAATGTCTGAGGATGACTTCTTTTGCTATTATGCTACGGCCGGATCCAGGGGCAACTATACAGATTATTATGAAGAACTGATTCATGAATGTGCGCGCATATATGAAAAAGTGCCTGAACTTCCGTTTTCTAATGCATGGATTGCGCAGCACACGGTTCGAAATCTTCCACATAATATAGAATTACATTTGGGAATATTGAATTCCATTCGGGCGTGGACATTGTTTGATATTCCGCCAGAGCTGGATATCGACATTTTTTCTAATACAGGTGGTTATGGGATTGATGGATTAGTATCCACACTGCTGGGGGCTGCAATTGCAAATCCAGACAAGTTATGCATTGGTGTTCTTGGAGATCTTGCATTTTTTTATGATATGAATGCAATCGGGAACCGGCATGTGTCAAATAACATGAGATTGCTGGTAATCAATAATGGTCGTGGTACTGAGTTCCGGAATTATAATCATCCTGCGGCACGTTTTGGTGAGCAGGCTGATGCATTTATGGCAGCAGCGGGGCATTATGGTAATAAATCTCCAGATCTGATCAAATGTTATGCAACGTGTCTTGGATTTGAATATATGACCGCAGACTCAAAGAAGACATATCTTGAAAATATGGGAAGATTTTTCAGCGGGGAGATGTTTGAGCGCCCGGTGCTGTTTGAAGTATTCACAGATTCCCGGAATGAGAGTGATGCACTGAAGATGTTATATACATTAGAGACTACAGCAGGAAGTAAGGCGAAACATGCTGTTAAACATATGCTGGGTGAAAAGGGTGTTGCCACCCTTAAGAAAGTGATGAAAAAATAAGAGGTTTCTAAATGTTGAAAAAGTATTTGAACATTTATAAACAAATGCCGATACAGATGAAGGCATCTATGTGGTTTTTGATTTGCTCTTTTATACAAAAGGGCATTTCTATGATTACTACACCAATATTTACCCGTATTCTGACGACACAGGAATATGGGCAGTATAGCGTATTTAATGCATGGCTCCAGATCCTTACTCCAATAGTATGTCTGAATTTGTATGCTGGTGTATATGCACAAGGAATTGTTAAATTTGAGGATGACCGTAACCGTTATTCATCGTCACTCCAGGGGTTTTGCCTGACCTTGACTGCCACATGGGCTTTCATCTATTTGTTGAGCTGCAGTTTTTGGAATAAAATATTTTCGTTGACAACGGTTCAGGGCATTGCGATGTTCCTTATGATATGGGCAACTGGTTCATTTAACTTCTGGTCCATGAACCAGAGAGCAGATTTTAAATATCGGAAACTGGTACTGCTTACACTGCTTGCAACTATATTCCAGCCGCTTGTAAGTGTTATTTTTATAATAAACAGCAATGATAAGGTATCGGCAAGAATCATCGGTATTGCAGTTGTGCAGATGGCGCTTTATGCAGGAACTTTTATTTATCAGATGAAAGAGGGAAAGCAGTTTTTTTCCAGAAAGTACTGGCTGTATGCTTTGAAATTTAACATACCGCTTTTACCACACTATTTGTCAATGAATGTGCTTAGCAGCTCAGACCGGATTATGATTAGCCATATGGCCGGCGATGGAGAGGCAGGTATCTACAATCTTGCCTATTCTGTATCATTGATCATGACTATGTTTAATACCGCATTGCTCCAGACCATAGAACCGTGGATATATCGAAAGCTGAAAGAAAAACGGATACAAGACCTTGCCGGTGTTGCGTACCCTTGTTTTATTGCAATTGCTGTATTAAACGTCTTACTGGTCATGTTTGCACCGGAGGTAATAGCAGTTTTTGCACCAGATGCTTATCAGGAAGCAATCTGGATGATTCCAGGTGTCGCGTTAAGTGTATTTTTTACATTTCTATATACCTTTTTTGCTACATTTGAGTTTTATTATGAGAAAACCCGCTACATAGCAGGAGCTACAGTAGGGGGAGCATTGTTAAATATAGGATTAAATTATGTATGTATAAATAGATTCGGATATATTGCAGCAGGATACACGACATTATTCAGTTATATTTTGTTTGCAGTCCTTCATTATTATTTTATGGTGAGAATCTGTAAAGAATATATGGACAATGTTCGCCCATATAAACCTGGGTTCATTATCGCAATCGGGGGTGGGTGTATGATAGCGGGTTTTAGTATTATGTTGACATATTACAATCCCGTAATCAGATATGCCATGATCGTAATTGTGGTATTGATCGCTTTTATGATGAAGAACTATATTTTGTCTGTTTTGAGGATACTGTCGGATCTAAGGAAAGGCTAAGCATAGGATCAATGATTGTGCGGATACATGTTTTAGGGAATTCCGGAAGTATAAACGAATGTGTGGAGAAATGTATGAAAATTCTGGTTTTAGGGGGAACAGGAGCAATAGGAAGCTTTGTTGTAAAAATTCTGGCAGAAAGAGGACATGATGTTTATGTAACAACACGTAGTGAGCGCAAAAGCACTGGAATCCATACAAAGTATCTGATAGGAGATGCTCATGATATGGTATTTATGAAACAGACTCTGATAGGGAGATACGATGTAATCGTAGATTTTATGGTTTATGAACCAGACGAGTTTCAGAAACACAGTGAACTGCTGTTAAAAAATACGAATCAATATGTGTTTATAAGTTCGGCCAGAGTATATGCAGACTCCCGGGCTGAAGCTATAACTGAGGATACACCTCGTCTGCTGGATACACTTCGTGATGAAAAATATCTTGCCACAAATGAATATGCTTTGGCAAAGGCAAGGGAAGAAAACATTCTTTTAAATGGGAAATACAAAAATTATACGATCGTGCGTCCATATATCACATATAGCAGTCAACGGATTCAGCTGGGTATCTATGAGAAAGAACTGTGGCTGCAGCGTGCATTGGAAGGAAAAACCATTGTTTTCAGCAAGGAAATAGCCGAAAGGCATACGACACTGACAAATGGATATGATGTGTCGCTGAGAATTGCTGATTTGATTGGAAATCCCAGAGCTGTGGGTGAGATTTTTCAGATAACTACGGATGAAAATATAAAATGGGAGAGTGTGCTGGAACTATATCTTGATGTGCTTGAAGAATATTTAGGCAGGAGGCCTAAGGTATATCTTACAAAATACAGTGATCCAGTAACAGAACAGACAAATTATTATCAGGTACATTGTGACAGAATGTATAACCGGATATTTAACAGTGAAAAAATCCATATGGTGACAGGGGAAACATCTGCTTTCATTGAAATAAGAGAAGGTTTGAGAACATGCTTAAGAGAATTTCTTCTGGGCGATCAGGAATTTACATATCGGGACTGGAAAATAGAAGCTGTATTTGACCGGTTATGTGGCGAATGGACTTCTATGGGGAAAATACCGGGGATGAAAATAGAATCAAATATTTGCTGGAAAGGGTTATACCACGATGGGGAATAAGAAAATGGAAATACAAAACATCATCAATGATACGCAGATGCATGTTACCATAAATGACAGCGGAAACAAGAGTCTCAAATATCAGATAGCCGGACCCAAAACACGGATTTATGTATTTGTAACCCTCATGGCTGCATGGATGGTATTCCTCATGTTTGCTGTTCTGGATATCTATCCGTTTGGCAACAGGTCGCTGGTCTATGCGGATGGCGACCAGTATTTTGGTTTTTTGGGATATCTGCAAAGTACTTTTTTTACCAATAACAATCTTTTATATTCCTGGAGCAATGTTCTTGGGGGTGGTATGATCGGCACTCTTGCATACTATTGTGCAAGCCCCTTTAATCTGCTCACTATATTTTTTAGGGAAAACCTTGTGCTGGGGTATCACTTTATTTTTGCCGTAAAATTTATTACAGCAGCAGTGTGTTTTTCTGTGATGCTGAAACACTTGTTCATCAATGCGGATGAGAAGACAATCCTGCTGTTTTCGGTTTCCTACCCTTTTATGGGATATATGGCATATTATGCATGGAACCAGAGCTGGATGGATGGTGTGATTGTTCTTCCGGTGATGCTGCTTGGAATCTGGAAACTTATAAAGCAGGAAAGGCCTTTGCTTTATATTCTTTCACTGGCATTTATACTGCTTTCCAATTATTATATTGGTTTTATGCTTTGTATCACATCGGTTCTGTTGTTTTTATGCACACTGGTTTTAACGCGTGCGGCATTTGACAAGAAAACGGCCAGAATATGCATAAGCTATGTCATATCCTCTGTGATGGCAGCTGCGTTGTCAGCCATACTACTGATTCCGACATTGTATTCTTTGCCAGAGGGGAGAGAGAAGTCTGTTTTGGAGTTATTTAGGGACATGCATTATCTTTGCAGACCTCTCGACACCTTCTCGATGTTGTATACACATCCTTTGGAGAATATGAACTATGGGAATAATTATCCCATTATTTATATAGGAATTGTGCAGTTTGTTTTGGTTGTACAGTTTTTCCTGAACAAAGGCATACCGAAACTTTATAAGACAGTTGCCGGAGGCCTGCTGTTCGTTTTTTTGCTATCCTTTTCCAACAGTACCCTGAATAGGATCTGGCATGGGACGAGCGTTAATGTATGGTTCAATTACAGATATTCCTTCGTGGCTTCCTTTATACTTGAACTGATAGCCTTTTATTCCTTTCTTCATGCCAGGGAGGCCAAAAAACATCTGCTTTCCTGCTGGGGAATTATAATGGGGATAACAGTCCTGATTATGAACTCTTCAAAAGGTAATGTAAATGTACGAACATTGTTTTTGGATTTAACTCTTATTTGCATGTTTTTGCTGCTCATGTACATGTATTGTAAAGGAACTGCCCGTCGAATTTGTTTTATGATTATAGGTGTTATTATGATGGGAAACCTGATAGGCAATGCATACCTGACCTTAAAAAATAATCTGGATAATGTGGATGGTTATATAAAAAATATGTCTGCTGAAAAAGAGGTAGTGGAGATTATAGATGATCATGGATTCTATAGACGTGGTTCAACTTTGATAAGCGGCAGGTGTTATGCAATGCTGGCTGGTTTCTCCGGCGTTCAGAATTATGCTTCTACAGAAAATCTGGATACACTCAGGACTTGTGACAGGCTTGGTGTGGAACAAGAATGGTGGTGGTGCCGGTATAATAATCATATTCCTCTTTCGACAGATGCACTGCTTGGTATGAAATATATTGTTACCGCTCCTGCACACAAATCAGAATATTACATATCCAAGGGCCAGATCCCGGACAAGGATTTATATGTTCTTGAAAATAAAAATGCTTTACCGATTATTTTTCCGGTGGAAGGGCGTTTTCAATCCGGTGAAACCCCGTATAACAAATTTGAATATATCAATAATTGCTGGAATTCCATTTCTTCAGAGGGCGGGAATATTTTTCATAAAATAGATGCAGATATAAAATCAGAACCGTCAGGTTCCGGCAGGGATATCCATATAAAATTTTCTGCATATGATAATAATCCTGTATATGCTTTTGTTCCAGAAGGAAATAGATCACTGGATGTCCAGGAGTATAGTAGATACCAGGATGTTTTCTATATTGGAAAATATCCGCCAGGAGAACAGAGGGAAATTATTATACATGCTGACAATTCATACGAAGGCGATGATGAGATAGTACTTTATTCGGAGGACCAGGAAATTTTGAATCATAAGGCATCTGGAGTAATAGAGGATAACTTATGGATAGAAAAGAAAAGCAGTTCCCATCTAAATCTATTATATCAAACGAAAGAAGAGATTATTTTGTCTTCTACGATACCGTTTGAGAGCGGATGGCATGTATACATAGATGGGAAGGAAGTTGAGACATACCGCAATATGGATTCCTTTCTTGCATTTGGCTGTCCGGCAGGAAGTCATGAAATTGAACTGATATATTGGCCACGGCATTTTAGAATGGGGGCTATGATATCAGGTATCTCAATTCTGATGGTAATCATTATGGAAATAATCTGTATTCGGACATATAGGAAAAAAGAAGGGGAGGCGGCAATATGATATCTCTGGTTGTACCATGCCTGAATGAGGAAAAAGCAATCCCTATTTTTTATAAAGAGATAATGGGGATTCAGGAAGGTCTTGGTGGGATTGAAATTATATTTGTAGATGACGGAAGTACCGATCATACAGTCAGGACAATTAAAGAAATACAGAAAGAAGACAAACGGGTACATTTCATATCTTTTTCAAGAAATTTTGGAAAAGAGGCGGCAATGTTAGCCGGTCTTGAGTATTCAAAAGGAGATTATGTGGCAATCATGGATGTTGATTTGCAGGATCCGCCTTCACTGCTTCCGGAAATGTATGAGGCCTTAACTTGTAATGAAGGCAGATATGACTGTGTGGCAACAAGGAGAAAGGACCGGAAGGGGGAGCCGGTGATCCGTTCTCTTTTTTCCCGATGGTTTTATAAACTGATGAGCATCCTTTCTTCTACGCCGATTGTTGATGGGGCCAGGGATTACCGGTTTATGTCGCGGAAAATGGCGGATGCTGTTATAAATGACCGGGAGTACAACCGTTTTTCGAAAGGATTGTACTCATGGGTAGGATTTAATACCTTGTGGATCGAATATGAGAACGTGGAAAGAAGTGCAGGTGTTACGAAATGGTCATTCTGGAAACTGTTCAAATATTCACTGGAAGGAATGCTGGCTTATTCTACGGTTCCGCTGTCCATGATATCGTTTATTGGCATAGTGACATTCTTTCTGTCATTTACTGGGCTGGCTTTTGTATTTGCGCGTGCACTGCTGTTTGGAGATCCGGTTGCAGGGTGGCCATCGCTTGTTTGTATTATAACATTGCTTGGAGGACTGATTTTATTGTGTCTCGGGATTATTGGGCTATATACATCAAAAATATATCTGGAGACAAAAAAACGTCAGATTTATATTGTCAGGGAACAAGGGTGAAGTGAGGCACTTATGAAAGGACAGGATACAAATTGAAAACTTTAGCAGATACGTTGTGTTCCATGGAACCACGCAGAAAATCACATATTTTAAAAGGCATTTTCTTGGTGGAAGCCATCTTCCTGCTGGCTCTAGTGACTATTACCAGCACACCGGCGTTTTACTATAAAACAGACGCACGAAATGCGAAGACTGCTTGTCTGATGGAGAATGATATGACTATGTCACAGATGCTCCCGGCTGACAGGGGGGGGGGGTACTGAGCGGTTTATCAATTCAGCTTGGAACCTTTCAACGGGTTAATGTTGGTAAGATAAAAATTGATTTATTTGAAAATGAAAACCTGGTGCGCAGTACAATGTACAAGACGGAGGATTTAGTTGATAACGCATTTCAGGATTTTTATTTTTCTCGTCCGATTACATTAAAACCGGAGAGTAATTATTCTTTTACAATTTCCTGCAGCTATGAGAATAATGAAAATATGATTGCAGTCTGGACAGCTTTGGCGGATGAATCAGACTGTGCAGATGACTATGCCCCGGTAAGCTATAAACAAATATTAGTAAACAGAGCATTGCAAAAAAGAATGGTTCTTTTTGGAGTGCCTGTTTTTCTGTTTATCATTATAATTGTGTCATTTCTTGTGAATTTTGATAGGCCCAGTCTGCTTAAATGTGGAGTGTGGTTTTTTGTTGTATTCTTTGTATTTCAGACTTATGGAATTAATTTGTTTCAGCGGATTACTACACAAATCCCAGTAGTACCGTATATCAATAGCAGTGAGGTTCATTCCCTGGAGCCAGGAGAAAACTGGCAGGTGCCGTATAAAGCTGAGTCAGCGGATTTTAGCGCATTCGAATTTTTTGTAAGAGGGAAGCAGAGCACAGATTTACACATTCAAATCCAAAATGTGGATACGGGTGAGGAATATGTAGACCACATGATTCGCGCTGGTGAGATTATTACAGACAGCACATGGAACAGACCTGCTATAAAAATCTCCTGCAAGGATTTTCAGATGAGTTTATTTCCAAAGGGAAATTATCTGATTTCCTTTACGAATATAGGAGAGGAGGAAGCGATTCCAGTCAGTGTAATCAGGGACGAGGATGGAAACGAACAAATCAATCTGGCATTGATTAAGGACAGCAGACTGGGATATTGGATTGCATGGGCGGTCCTGCTTTTGGTATGTATCTATCTTGTTCTTATGTCAGCGCTTACGTCATCGGCAAAAACCATGAACGCAGAGCAGTTTTATCTGCTTTCTGCACTGTGCCTATCCGCAATTTATTTCCTGCTTATGCTGCCGTGGAGTGCACCGGATACTGGCGCGCATTTCCAGGCGGCCTACCGTTTATCTAATATGATGCTTGGGTATGAAGAATGGAGCGGCCGGTTAGATGATATTTCATTCTATACAAATGTATGGTCAGGGACGAACCCATCCATGCATGACTATTATTGTGTATATTCTAATCTGATAAGAAGTCCGGCGCGAACAGGGTTTACAGGGTGGCCCAGTCCGCAGTACCGGATGGAATATTATTCTATCCTTTGTTATCTGCCACAGACAATCGGATTTGTTATAGGCAGGTTTCTGAATCTTGGTACTGTTATGATGATATATCTTGGGCGGGCATGTATGCTGATTACTTATATTGGTTTTGGATATAACGCGGTAAAAAAGATGCCTATGGGAAAATACATTACTGGAGGTGTTTTACTGTTACCGATGTCGTTGATGATGGCATCGGCTATTTCCTACGACCCTTTGGTTTTGGTCGCATCTGCGAATTTTATCGCACTGATTTTTAAATTAAAATGGGAGCCGTCAAGAAAATCCACACTGCTGGGATGTATAGGATGGGCATTTGTTCTGGGTGGTGTTAAAGGCGGTGGATACCTGGTTTTGCTGCCGTTAGCGTTTGTGCTGTTTGAGCTGAAGAGAGAAAGTGTGCGATATATATGGATACTGCTGGCAGGCGGTGTATCGGTATTTTTGTTTGATGTGGTACTTCCGGCGGGATCGGCCCTGTTTCAATTTGGTGTGGAGAGAAGCGGGAAATTATACACTTCTTTTGTGTTCGAGAATCCTGTGAGATTTTTAAATATGTGTGCAGAGTCTTATTTTCAGAGTCTCGATTATCTGGTTATTAATATGGCAGGAACGCATATTGCCTGGCTGGAAAATACAATTCCCACATTTATTATTGTGGGAATGGCGGCTGCCCTGGTGATCATTTCCATCTATGAGAGGGATAAACTGGAATTACAAAGAAAAGATAAATGCACAATGCTGTTTGTGATATTTCTGACATTTTTTCTGACCCCTGCAATGCTCTTGAGCTGGACACCGGCAGGAAGTTCATTGGTTGCCGGTTTACAAGGGAGATATTATCTTCCGGTATTGCCACTTTTATTATTGGTATTGACAAAGTTTCATTTACATACAGAAATTTCAGAAGAACGGTTTTGTAAAATACAAAATGGCTGTTGCAGAGCTTTTGGTTTGTTTTCTGGCATAGCGGTTTATTACATGCTGAGACTTTATTTGACAAGGTGAAAATATGGAAAGAGAGATACCATTGATCATTCCGGCATATGAGCCGGATAATAGAATGATTTTTTTGATAAAAGATTTAAGAACACAGTATAAAGGGAGTATTATCGTCGTTAATGATGGCAGTAGCAGTGATTACGATCATTTGTATGAGGAAGCATCTGGGTACGGGTGTGATATAATTAAACATTACCGGAATCTGGGGAAAGGACGTGCGCTGAAGGATGCATTTAATTATTGCCTGAACAGGTTTCCGGATATGATTGGCTGTGTGACTGCTGACTCTGATGGACAGCACCATCCAGATGACATTTTCCGGTGTATGGATAGTTTAAGAAATAATCCAGACAAGCTGATTTTAGGGTGCCGGAACTTTGAGGGAGACAATATTCCTGCTAAAAGCCGGTTTGGAAACAAGCTTACGATGAAAGTTTGTAAGCTTCTTTGCGGATTGGAAATATCAGATACACAGACCGGACTGAGAGGGATACCAAAATCTTTCATGGCAGATATGCTTGGTGTTCAGGGAGAACGATTTGAGTATGAGACCCGCATGCTCATTGAGAGCAAAAACCGTTATCCTATTTACGAGATGGAGATTGAGACAATATACGATTCAAAAGAAAATCATCAGACGCATTTTGAACCCATTAAAGATTCAGTCCGTATTTATAAGATTTTTGGCGGAGTATTCTTAAACTTTTTGTTTTCGTCTTTGTCCTCGGGCATCCTGGATGTGTTGTTTTATTTATTTGCAAAGGTGTTGAAACAGAGTACGGTTTATTATTTATTAATTGCAACTATATTTGCAAGAATCATATCAGCGTCCTATAATTATGCTGTAAATTATACATTCGTATTTCAAAGTGATGAGAAGCATGGAAAGTCGGTAAGTAAATATATTGCGCTGGTGGTTGTGCAGATGTGTTGCAGTGGTTTTTTTGTGACTCTTGGATGCAGGGTGTTTTGGATACTGCCAGAGGTTGCCATAAAAATTGTTGTTGATACACTGTTGTTTTTTCTTAGTTATATGGTTCAAAGAGAAATTATTTTTAAACGGAATAAGTAATGGGAAACTGCATCTGTCCATGAAAATCGCTACGCGATGGGGCAGATGCCCTCCGGCCGCCAGGTTTTCGCACGGTCAGCGCAGCAAGTGCGCAGACCTATCTGAACTGTTACAAACTGTTACATAAAAAGACCAAACCCAGCAGAAATTCCTTGAGCTTGTATTTTATAGGGTATATAATGGAAGCACAATCATGGTTTTATGAAGAGAAAGGGACACAAGGGATGAATCTGAGAGAGTTCACAGAAGCAGTCGACTGCAGAACCCGGAAAATGACTGTGGAGGAATTGCAGACAGCATCTCACAGTCTGGCCCGGAAGGTGCCAGAGAGGGACCGGGCAGATTTTTTAGAGTTCATGAATATGTGAAAAAAAACGGATAGATGCAATAATTGATTTACTTAAAAATAATAAAATACAATATAGTATGACAGATACTTGCGATGAAAAAGAATATTCGTGTAAGTTTGAAAAACAAGGCGAAAAGCTATTTGAGAAGTGGGAGGAATTTACATCTTCCAGAGTAGTAATTACAGATAGGCTTCATGGAATGATATTTGCATTAATTACAAATACGCCTTGTATTGCACTTGATAATTCTACCGGCAAAGTTTCGAGTTTCTATCATACCTGGCTGGAAGATAGTAAGGTTTTGTTGGTGGAAAATGATGATGATCTGAATAAAATAATAGACTATATTACGAATAGTTCATTGAAAGTTACAAAATTTGATACATTTAACATTAAAGATCTTTATAAAGACTTAATTAATGAGATTTCATAGAGTGCTTGTGTGTAAAAGGTTCTATGTAAAAAATAACCCTATTTTCGCATAACCGGTTATTAATTCCCAGAAACAGAATCAGTTTCATATGGTGCGTGAGCCTGCCGGTCAATGCCGTTGTCGCTTGTTAGACTGTTTTTGTCCAGTTTTCCACATCGGGCGTTCGGAGGCACTTCTTCAGAGTACATGGGAACTGGATGCAGAAGCAGTTGCAGAGGGAATTGCCGCAATTCACGGTGAGACGGCATCTATCATCAAATATAATAATGAACATGCCCTGGCTTGTACGATTCTTTTGGCATATTATACTGCAAAAGCGTACTATATGAATCCGGTCATGGAATTACCTTCTGAAAAGGGCTATGCAGATGTGGTTTATCTTCCGAAGAGAGAGATAGATAAACCAGTGCTGGTGGTGGAACTTAAGTGGAACCACTCAGCCCAGGGCGCCATCGCCCAAATTAAGGATCGGCAGTATGCATCCTGGATTGAGGGATACACGGGAAATATTCTTCTGGTAGGGATTGCATATGATAAGAAAAAGGAGCATAGATGTGTGATTGAGAAATTTGTAAAAGATTGATGAAAAGGATACAACATTTATCCACGTGATGGCAGTTATCTGAAAGAACCTAAGTTTGTGAAAGCAAATGTGATCCTTCATTAAGTTAATGCTATTGGTTCATTGGCATCCGGTGGGCAGTAATTTTATAATTACAGATAGATCCTGCTATACATACCAGATAAAAATTCAGGATGAAGGAAAGCAATGTTTGTGATATACTGACTATCATAAACTACGTTGTAAACATCAGGAAATATTTTAGAAAATTCATTTCGGGGGGGTTACGATGGCAGAGGTTTTTTCCGCTGTTCCAGAATTTATGTGGAACAATATCTTCGCAGTTATAAATACATTGATCTGCGGCTTAATCGTTGCTTTCTTTACTTCGACATTTCTTAAAAAGAAGGAGGAACGCACCCGAATTGCCGGAGTGATCGTGGAGAAACGGATTAACAGTGAGCAGGATGTGCTGCATTTCTTAGAGCATGAGCTTTTCAAAGAAGAAATAAATATCGAAAACAGCAGCAGATATGATGCGTTTTATTCAGATGCATTAGAGGCCTATGGACTGCCAGACCCACATGAAGGGCATATTCAGTATGCACGTATTTTTCTTTCCATGGATAAATTTGAACCGTTTTTTCATGCTTTTGAGGACAAGATCATGACTCATAAGCTATGGCTGGATACGAAGGTGAGGACGCATCTGGTATTCATGCAGTTGTATTTCAGTGTGTTTAATACGATTCCCCTGATGGTAAAGCGTATCTCGCTTCCTCAGGGACGGGAACTGACAGATGAGGAGTTTGGAAATGTATGCAATAAGGTGCTTCTTTTGCTGGGGATCAGTTGTGACGGTGAGATCAATGGGTTCATGTCAGAGCTGGATGAGCTGATCGTGGATTCGGTGTATAAGCTGGAACTGAGGCGCCCGCGGAAGAGTATGATGCGCGACAACATGTATAATGTAGACATGGAGAAATGCCAGAAACGGCTTATGAGGGAAACGATTCCGGGGGTGAAGCGGGAAAATATCTTTCGTCTGGTTATGGATATGGTGTATGAGACCAAGGGCATCAATCTGTCCGGGATGACGAATGAGGAATATGATGAATTTGTAAAGGCGGCCAATCCCGATGCTTATAAGGAAATGCAGGAGGAGTTTCAGGTTTTCAAAGAGAGTCTGGAGAAAATGGCAAAAGAGAAGGATGTGAAAATCGTCAGCAAAAAGGATCTGGGGAAATATTCCGGGCAGTATGGAATTTCCCTAAAAGATATTCTGGAAGGAAGAGAGATTCAGGAAATAGATGCCATGATGGAACGTGATAAAATGGATCAGTGAGAATGATGTTCTGGTATCGTCTGATCCCAGACCGGGTCGCACAGCGATCTGTTTGGAAAATGATCTTTACCTGCCGCCGTATGGGGTGTTCCCTATACAGTGTTTTGCGCTGACGGGGAAGCACAATCATGGTTTTATGAAGAGAAAGGGGCACAAGGGATGAATCTGAGAGAGTTCACAGAAGCAGTAGACTGCAGAACCCGGAAAATGACTGTGGAGGAATTGCGGACAGCATTCCACAGTCTGGCCCGGAAGGTGCCGGAGAGGGATCGGGCAGACTTTTTAGAGTTCATGAACCAGGTGGGACAGACGGCGTCTTTGGAAGGCGGAAAGAAAAAAGATGTCTCTATGGCCAGGGCTCAGGATGAGGCGGAGATTAAGAAAGAATATGCCCGTCTGAAGCGGCAGTTTGAGAGCATTGGGGAAGAGGAACTGGTATTTGATGCGCAGGGGTACGAGGATTATTCTTCCGGCTACTGGGACAGTGACTGGGTGTATGAATATGAGGATCCTGACAGGATCGGCGAGATTTATGAGGACGCTGCCAGATTCGTGGAAAGATGTATCAATGATGGGTTTTGTCAGACTGGGCTGAAGGTATTTGACCTGATGACGGATACAGAGGTATGGGCCAGTGACGGAGGGGATAGTTTTGAGCTGGGACTGGAGGAGATGATTGATGAAAAGCTGCTTTCCATCGATGCGGATTCCCTGAAAAAAAGTGTTTTGTATGGGGTATATCAGAATACACCGTTCCAGAACAGGCCGCAGGTTTTCTTTGATTATGTTACGAGACATTTTTTCCGGGATGTAAAAATTGAGGATGTTCTGTCTATGGGAAGGGAAGAGCTTCCGGACAGCTCCGGTTTCATGGAAGGGTGGATTGCATTTCTGACGGAACATCCGGGAGAAGTGGCAGGTAAATTCCTGTGTGAGGCAGTGCTTTACCAGAAAAGCGGAGATGAGATCATGGAGGCCGCCAGAAAAGCAGCCAGGTGCCATCCGTCCCTTCTGCTTGCCGCTATGGAGCATTTTGAGGAGAGGAAGGATATCCAGAGACAGCTGGCCATGGGAAAGGAGGCTCTTGAGCTGGTAGACGGACGGTATGTGCTCCGCAGCAGGATTGCTCTTAAGACGGCAGAGGCGGGAAATGGAAGACCAATGATCTGTATGGAAATGAAAGAGCACAAATGCTGTTTCTGACCGGAGATTTTGACAGAGCCATGAAGATCTGCATGGATGTGAAAGCGGGACTCGGGTGGTCCGGGAAATTTGTCAAGTGCGGAATCCCTTTGTTTTTACTGCTGCTGTTAAAGTCAGACACCCTGGGAAAAGGCGGACGGTATGCGGCAGAAGCTGCGGCATCCTACATGGAATTTCAGGCAAAGGAATATGTGAAGGGAACCGTATATGGGATCAAAACAGAAGGGGAGAAGGAGAAAGAAAGTCCTGACAGTACGAAGCTGTTCTGGCAGTGCTTCTGCCAGTGGAAGGAGACCCTTTCTCCAGAGGAACTGACAGAGGCCCGGGCAGAAAGCTATCTGGATATCCTGGAGGGGCTGATCGACCAGCGGGTCAAGGCTATTGTTTCCGGGCAGCACCGCGACCATTATGGCAGCGCGGCAGCCCTGGCAGCGGCTCTGGGAGAGGTGAAGGAATCCCGGGGCCAGACAGGGGCGGCAACCAGAATACTTATGGGCTATAGGGAACAATTCCCCAGACATTCGTCGTTCCATCAGGAGCTGAGGAAATATGGCATGACGGATACCAGAAAGAAGCCTTGCTACCCTTTATCTCATCCTTATTATGCTTCTCCTTTCGTGCAACCCCATGAGCATCTTCCCGGCTATTGTTCTCCTCGTGGTGGGTTCCTCCTCACGGGTATATGGCTTATGGTTTTGGGGCTACATTATTTTGTAGATTAATTATTGTATTCTATAGAAAAATCGGTTATAATAAATTACAGAAAGGACGGTGGCTATATGGCTTTTTCATATGACAGATTATGGAAATTACTTATTGATAAAAAAATGACCAAAGAAAATTTTCGCACACTAATCAAGGCTTCTCCTACCACAATAGCTGCAATGGGAAAAGGTGAAGGAATCTCTCCAAAGGTCTTGGAACGCATATGTATAGCTTTCGATTGTCAGCCAGGTGACATAATGGAATATGTTCCTGCTGCCAGTTCCAAAGAATAGCCAACTCTAAACCACATACAATAACCATGAAAGACAAACCCATTGATACAATGATAAAAGAAATTGATAAGCTTTATAATAACTATTGGGCTCATCCACAAAATAAAGAACCATATTCAGTGCTTATTGAAAAACTTATACAATATAAGAAAGCACATTAAATACAAAATTTACTCCTTGTCTTGAAAAATAGAATCGATTCCCAAGAAACTTTCCTCAATTTAGAGAAAACTGCATGGACTGCGATATTTGTAATATTAGGATTATTTACCACGGCGATTAGTGATTTGATTTTGGCTCATCATGCTGAACTCCCTTTATTTAATTCCTAAACCTTTATATGTTTGTATTGTAATATTTTTAATATCCATAGAAACTATTATTTATGGTCATACCGTATTAATTACTATACGTAAAAAGGAAAAGCAAAAATGTTATTACAAATTTGTGTATAATTATTTAAATCAAACTAAATAGATTTGAATATCCATAGCAAATATATAATCTTATTGTCGTATCAAAAACTGACTATCTACAATACCACGAAAGGAAGTGTAACTATGGCACCAGCATTAGCACAAGAAAAAATATATACTATTGACGATATTTACAACCTGCCAGAGGGCAGCAGGGCTGAACTGATTGACGGCCAGATTTACTATATGGCACCTCCTACCAGAAGGCATCAACGTATTGTAGGGGAGCTCTTTGCAGCTATTCGGGAATATATAAATCGAAAAAATGGAACCTGTGAAGTTGATATAGCCCCATTTGCAGTATTTTTGAACGAGAATGACATAAACTATGTCGAACCGGATATTTCCGTTATCTGTGATCCTAATAAGCTCACCGACAAGGGCTGCTCTGGTGCTCCGGATTGGATCATTGAAATTGTATCACCTGGCAGCAGGCGGATGGATTACTATACCAAGCTGTTTAAATACCGTACCGCTGGTGTTCGCGAATACTGGATTGTTGATCCAGAGAAGAATCGTATCCTCGTTTATGACTTCGAATCGGAGAATACTGGAGATTATTCCTTTGCTGATTCTGTAAAGGTTGGCATCTATGGTGATCTTTACATCAACTTCTCTGAAATTGCTGATCTACTAAATATTTAGCCAAGAAGAAAAGGCATGTGCTCCCTCTGCATATGCCTTTTAATCTGCCTATGAAATTATCGGCCTGCTGCCAACTCATCGGATACAAAGCTTATTTTTTCATTTGCTGTTCTAGAGCGTGTCTGAAAATTAAATTCTGCACAAAATCCGGTATGAAATAGCTGGAAATATCCTGGAAAGCCCTGGTTATCTGCCCCTGAAGCGCAGAAAAAAGAGTGAACCGGAGTCTGACTTTTACCTGCTTTCGGCATATTGACGAATATCCAGCAATTTTCAGACACCCTCTAGAGCTGGTATCTGCCGGTTGGGGGAAACAGTCTGGCCATGAATAATAGCTGTTCACAAAATATTCACAAATAAATTAGCACTCAACTCTTGACTTGGCTAACAATAAGTGATATATAATATATATAACAAATAAAACATTTCAAGCAACAGCAGTCATTCACAGAACAACTGCTGAGATATAGAAGGAGGGAAAGCATATGTTATTTACACCTGCAAGAAGAAATTATGGTTTTGATCTGTTTGATGATTTTTTTGATGATCCGTTTTTCCACAATATGGGGAACATGGGAAGAAGGCCGGAGAATATGCTGATGCGGACCGATGTCAGGGATGATGGTTCCAGCTATATTCTGGATATTGAGATGCCGGGATTCAGGAAAGAGGATATCAAGGCAGAGCTGAAGGATGGTTACCTGACCATCGCGGCAGTCCACGAGGAGAATAAGGATGAGAAGGACCAGGAAGGTAAGATCATCCGCCAGGAGCGTTACAGTGGTTCCTGCAAGAGAAGCTTCTACGTAGGGGAGCAGCTGAAGCAGGAGGATATCAGGGCAGGCTTTGAGAATGGAGTTTTGAAGCTCAGCTTCCCCAAGGAGGCGCCGAAGGCGGTGGAGGAAGCACCCAGGTATATTCCGATTGAAGGATGACAGGTTTTTTGAGGCGGAAGAGGTGATTGCCAGATGGCATCACCTTTTCCGCTTTTTTCAAAATACGCCTGCCTGAAAAGCTGCTGTCCACTGCCGGAAGTAAATTCGCTTGTGCCGCATAAGGAATGGGCCGTACGTTGGTCGGAAACATGATGTAACAATTCAGGCAGGTCTGCGCACCCGCTGCGCTGACCGTGTGAAAATGTAGTGGTGGAGGGCATACGGCCATCGCGGAGCGATTCTAAATGGTCGTATGCAGTAACCGTTCAAGGGGGTATCTGAACTGTTGTAACAGTTCAGATAGGTCTGCGCGTTCACCGCGCTGACCGTACGAAAACATAGTGGTCGCGGGCATACGGCCCATCACCGTAGGCGATTCGAAATGGCCGTATGCCGTAACAGTTCAGAGGGGTGTCTGAACTGTTACGAACTGTTACTGCCCATGACTGTCAATAACCATATTTACGTCCTGACAGTATTGCAAAAAAGTCTTATATCTCTGCAATAACCTCCCAGTATTGTTCCACCTGGATCCCCTTATATCCTTGCAGATGTCCCTGGTTTTCTGCAATCAGTTTGGAAAGTACCCGCACCGCCTTTTCCACAGAAGCTTCCAGTGATTTCCCTTCCAGAAGCTCCCCGGTCATGACGGCGGAGAAGATATCGCCGCTGCCAGGTACGCGGACGGGGAGATATTCGTAGGGAACCTGGAAATATTCCTGGCGGGTGCAGTCGTATCCGCAGACCAGATGACGGCTGGCCCCGGTTTCGGTGATTTCTGTGGCGCTGGTGATGACGACAGACCTTCCGGAGATTTCCCGAAGCTGGTCCACCAGGCTGCGGATCTCCTGGCTGGTGCCGGATTCCACGCCGGGTCCGCGGCCCGTCAGGAATCCGGCTTCCGTCATGTTGGGAACCATCACATCGGCCAGACGTACCAGCTGCCGCATGGCATCTACACGGTCCGGCCCGATGCCATTGTACAGATGACCGCCGTCGCCCATGATGGGGTCTACTACTACCAGACGTTTCTTGTCCGGGGTGCGTTCTTCCAGGTAGGAGCGGATAACCTCTACCTGCTCGATGGAAAGGACAAAGCCGGTGCAGATGCAGTCCGGGTCAAAGCCCAGCTCATCCCAGACCTTCAGGGTGTCTTTCATGAAGTCTGTCAGATCCTGAATACGGAACTTTCCGTAGTCCAGGGTGTTGGAGACCACAGCGGTGGGGAGCTGGAAGGTGTAATGTCCCATACGGGAGAGCAGTGGCACCATAGCGGCCAGGGCTACCTTGCCGTAGCCTGGCAGATCGTTGATCAGAAGAACCTGTTTTCCGGTTGTGTTGTTCATTGTTTTCTCCATTCTTTTAAATTAGATGTTTTTGTTTTGGGTGTCTGCTTTTATCATGGCCATCATGTCTGATAGCTGAGGGGCCCTTAAGCTGGAAATCTGACAGCAAGAATTTTTTCCAGCGGCCCATGGAATGTTACTTTGCCCCATGGCATGGTGATATTAAATTCACTGCCATTGATTTCAGAAAACGAAAATGTGCCAATGTCAGTCTTTTCTTCTTCCCAGTTATCAGAAGGGTAAACATGAATCGTGTGCCGGTTCAGTTCATGTGTTTCCAGGTTAAACAGATTCAGTTCACCAAATTCATAATATATATCGCCATGTTGGTCAGTTTCTGCATTTTCCTCATACCAGGTGCCGGTACGAAAGGTTTGAACCAGAATCTTCTCATCATTGATAAAGCTGTAATTAGCTTCCTCTCCATACAAATATCCGGAATCATATAAAAATTTTAAATGCCCGTTTTCAAGTGTAAACAGTGAGAATGCTTCTTCACTCTGGCCTGAAAAATAGGAAAAAACCAGATATTTCCCGGATGGGGAAAGCAGTAACGAACCTCCGCCATAGCCGCTGGAAGGATAGGGAATCTCGAAGCTGTTTTCTGTTTTACCATCTGAAAGTACTGATAAAATAATATCATCATCGTCGTCTAAAATAACGTTTCTTCCGTCTGGTAAGAATACAATGTCTGTGTCTCTGGTATATGGTTTCCCGTGATGGGCAGGGGGGATGTTTTTTGTCGCTTCAATGGCTGTTTTTCTGTGCTGCTCTGTCATAAAATACCTCCGTAAAAAAATTGCTGCAGAATCTATTATACCGCAATGGATTCCCATATGGAATAGATATTGTGAAAAATCATTCTTTAGCAGTATTGTTGTTGTAACAGTTCAAGGGGTATCTGAACTGTTACAGGTATTGCTAAAGCGTACCCATCGGAACATCGCCCCCTTGACAAATCCCTGCATATGCCCTAAAATAGTTCAAAATAGAACTATTTAAAGCGGACGGGAGGCACACATATGCTATCCATATTCTGGGAACAACATGCACTGGCCAGATCTCTCTATGGAGACTGTCTGGAAGATGTCTGCAAAACCCATGGGATGACCCGGATGGAGATGGACATTCTCCTTTTCCTGGCCAACAATCCCCAGTATGACACAGCGGCGGACATGGTGGAGATCCGGCAGCTGGCCAAGTCCCATGTATCCATGGCGGTGAAGACGCTGACAGAGCGTGGGATGCTAACAAGACATTACAAATCCGGAAACAGGAAGACGGTTCATCTGAGGCTTACAAAGAAAGCGGATCCCATAGTCCAGGACGGCAAAAAGGCCCAGGAGAAGTTTGTCTCGATTCTGTATGCCGGATTTTCCGGGGAGGAAGTACAGCAGTGCCGGGAGCTTTTCTGTAAGATCCGGGAAAATATCAGAGATTATTATGTACTCTCGGAATCTCACCATGCCTGATTTTGTGAGATGATTTTTTGTCAGATGTGTACAAATTTATGAGGCGTACGTGGAACGTACGTTGATTAAATTTGGGTGCATCTGGCAGAAAATCAACCACAAAGGCAGGTGCGGGGAGACTCTGAGAGTACATTATTAAGAGGGAGGAAGCATGATGGAGATACTGGTTAAGATACTGGTCTGTTTTTTTGCGGGGATGGGGGCAGGACTGGGAACCGGCTTTGCGGGAATGAGCGCCGCTGCGGTTATCAGCCCCATGTTGATTACATTTCTGGGTATGCCGGCCTACGCTGCAGTAGGGATCGCCCTGGCAAGCGATGTCCTGGCCAGTGCCGTCAGCGCCTGGACCTATGGAAAGAACGGGAATCTGGATATCCGCAATGGCATCGTCATGATGGTCTCGGTGCTGTGTTTTACCGTAGTGGGCAGCTGGGTGGCCAGCCATGTGCCCAATACGGCTATGGGAAGCTTTTCCGTATGCATGACCTTCCTGCTGGGAATCAAATTCATCGTGAAACCGGTGATGACCACCAGGGAGGCTATGGGAGCAGTAGACGCCGGGAAACGTTTCCGCCAGTCAATGGTATGCGGGATCCTGATCGGATTCATCTGCGGGTTCGTCGGGGCAGGCGGGGGTATGATGATGCTTCTGATCCTGACCAGTGTCCTGGGCTATGAGCTGAAGACAGCGGTGGGCACCAGCGTGTTCATCATGACCTTTACGGCATTGACGGGAGCGGTGAGCCATTTTCTCATGGGAGGCTTCCCGGATCCCTTTATTTTCTGTCTCTGTGTGCTGTTTACCTTTCTGTGGGCCAGGATTGCCGCTGTCTTCGCCAACAAGGCCAGTGCCGTGACTCTGAACCGGGCCACGGGGGTGGTGCTGGCGCTGCTGGGTGCGGTGATTATGGTTGTGAACTGGATGTGATATCAGATACATCTGCCTGGGCAAAAGACCAGAGCGTGTCTGAAAATTGCTTTCCGTCAGCAGTGGGACACAGTTTGTGGGACACCGTAGGCGCCTCTTGTGGAGATGGCGGAATGAATTTTCAAAAACGTCAGGGACAGCCTGTTGTCTAAGAATGGTGATTCATAATCTTTGAAAGCAGTCCCTGGCATCCGGCCACCACATCCCGGTAGGTGGTCTCGAAATCCCCAGTATACCAGGGATCGGCCACATCCTGGGTGCTTCCGGCAAATTCCAGAAGCTTGTATATCTTCTTGTCCGGGTCGCCGCCCAGCATCCGGTGCATGTTGCGGATGTTCCAGGTATCCATGCCGATGAGATAGTCGTAGGCGGCATAGTCGGACCGGGTCAGCTGTCTGGCGGTTTTACCCGCGCAGCTGATTCCTACCTGGCGGAGCTTTTCCCGGGTCCCCCGGTGGACCGGGTTGCCGGTCTCCTCGGTACTGGTGGCAGCGGATGCGATCTGGAACCGGGATTCCAGACCGGCTTTTTTCACCATATCCTTCATGACAAATTCAGCCATGGGGCTGCGGCAGATGTTGCCGTGGCAGATAAACAGGATTTTTATCATTTTTTAATAACTCCTTATATGTTTTGTATTTCTTCTCAAATGCTTGATTTTGCCGGGTTTTTAGGGCTGTTCCATAGTCCTGTGTTTTAAAAGTATTTTCTCAAATCGTTTCATACTTTCTCATATTTATCCCTGCAAAATTGGTAAATATGTTGGTAAAGTAAGCAGCTTTACCAACGGGCTTTTTTAAGAGTTCGCCATATTGGAGCAAAAGGTATGCCTGCATACATAAGGGGTTATTTTTCAACCATTCATTGAAAAATACTTTAAATCTTGAAATTCGTCATCCATAAATTCAAAAGTAAATATATGTATATCATCAAATGATTGTTCTAAATAATTTACTTGCCCATTGTCATAGTTAATAACAGGCTTCCCTAGCTTCTCTTTGATTTCATCAGTGCTGAAATCTCCAAAAGCTGCAACAATATCGTGCATCATAAATTCTATAATGGAGTCCAATCGTGCATTATACTTTTCAGATATTGTCTTTACCTGCTCCATGTAATTTTCCTCAGGTTCTTCATCCCAAGCAAAAATCAGCCCATGGTACTCAAATACAAACTGCTCCAATTCTTCATCAAACCTCATTATTGTTTCCTCCGCTATATTGAAATCCAAAATCTTTGAATAATACCACTTTTACTTAATCCTGCTGTATCAACAATTTCGTTTTCTATCACTCCGCCGTTTTTGATAATCGTCCTTTGCGAAGCTACATTTTCCTTATCGCAGGTCAATAAAACCTTGCATTCTCCAAACTCACGACAAAAGGGTAAAACCAATCCCAGCATTTCAGACGCATAACCTTTTCGTCTTTCTGACGGACGAACACTATATCCAATATTACCTCCAAAATTTTTGAGAAAATCCGATAATGGGTGTCGAAAATCAATTATACCAACATCAATTCACACATCACATTCATCCTCACAAATTTATGGAAAACTTATAACCACATAGCCCGTTACAATTTCTTTACAATTTCGATTGCGGAGACAATTAAATCATATCGGATATTCTTTTGCGTATTCCAATTTCGGGAATCCCACTCCTCACCGCTTACATCATCACCGGCATATAATAACTGGGCAAGCGGAATATTGTAATACTGAGACACCGCAAAAAAGGCTGCCGCTTCCATTTCCACAGTTATACATCCCTCGTTTCGCCTTAATTCAACCATATCAGGGGTTTCTCTGTATATAGCATCGCTTGTCCATGTTTTCCCGGTTGTAAATGGAATCCCCATTTGCTCCAAACACGAAACAACAGTCTTAACCGTTTCTTTATGGCATTCCACTTCACGGGATGGCTCCAAATAATGATAGGATGTCCCCTCATCTCTAACCGCAGAAACAGGGATAATGATTTCTCCCACTTTACTGTCCTTTGTCAATGCCCCTGCGCCCCCGCAGATTATGAATTTCTCACATCCCATAGCATGAAGTTCTTCAATCGCTACAGCTGCACCCGGCGCACCACAAAATGCCATTGTAATACAAAGCTTATCTGTACCATATTTATATTCATAAATCGGTATATCAAGCACTTCTGAATTAAGATAGCCAATAACAGGAAGATTGTTTTCCGAAACAAACTGTTCCAATTCCTTTCTGAAAAAAGTAACCACACATTTTTCAGGAAGGCTTTTAGCCAGAAAATTCGCTGCCTGAATAATCGGATTTTTACCAGTGTCAAATTCACATATAGGATATTTATTCTTCAATACCACGTCTTTTACCTCCATTTCGACTTGTCAATGGCTCCATTATACCGCAATCACTTTCCAGAGGGAATAGACTTTGCAAAAAATCCATTTCAATGTAATGGACACTATTCCCCTAGGTCTATTTTTGTTCCGTCTTTTGTGATGATAAGCCGCCCCTGTTGGCATTTCACGGTGATTTTGTCCCCTTTCATAATTTGTAGTCTATAGGCGTTTGCGAAACGCCAGACCCCGCATAAATATGGGATTCTTTTTGTCACAAAATAAAACAACTCCTCACTGGTTTGTGGTAAAATTGAGATGTCCAGTAACAATTAACCATCCACCTGAAAGGAGTTGTACCTATATAATACCATACAAACAGCTTTCTTTGGCAGATTTTTTTACCGATTGCCAAAATAAATTTGATAACGATAAATATGCCTTCCTTGAACTCCTCGAAAATACCATCAACCTTGATGAAATTGTTCCGGTGTCTTTTGCTTCTCATTTTCACGCTGCCACCGATCCTTTGAAAAAGCGTATATTCCTCTGAAAAACAAACTCAAAGCCGAAGGAATCGATTACACCGTAAATGATGACGGTATTCCCTGCTGTCCCCATGACGCTTCACTTCCCATGAAACGGGAAGGAAGTAAATCACATTTGCGCTGTGGTCTTCCAACCATGAAATTTGTCTGTCCCAAAATGAAATGGGAACGGGACAGCATTACAAAGAAAACCAAACGTGTATGTCATTGTGATACTCCGTGTACAGCATCTTCCTGTGGAAGGATGATCTACATTTATCCGGAACAAAACCTTCGCGCTTATCCTGGAACAATCCGTGGCACCAAGGAATGGGATTCCACCTGCAAAATCAGAGTAAATGTTGAAAAATCCATCAATCACTTCAAAGACAGTTTTTGTGTTGCTGGTCGTAAAACTCAGAATGAGAAAACGCTTCATGCCGACCTGCTTCTCGCCGGAATTACCCAGCTTATTACTGTAATGGTGGCTGACAAACTGCACAAGCATCAATATATCCGCAGTCTAAAACCTCTGATTGCATAACCTTACATGCCGCATATCATTTCACGGGCAGATATCCTTATCTGCTTTGTTTTCATGTCTTAAAACTCTCGTTATCCACATCCCCCCCTGTAAGTCCGGCTCAACCGGGCCTTTGCCCTAT
>Ga0137297_10286_pt1 | contig 39113 bp, 37 predicted proteins | sample RamsorincwithD2O_FD_97191 | JGI IMG/M metagenome (GOLD analysis project Ga0137297, IMG submission 97191) | Mouse cecal microbial communities from Vienna, Austria - Mucin amended with D2O | ecosystem: Host-associated > Mammals > Digestive system > Large intestine > Cecum | place: Austria: Vienna...
TATTACGGTGAATGTTATCGGTGAGAACGGGGAAATGATTAGTATGTCCTTCTCGCGGTATGACCAGGCGTTTTTAGGATTGACTACAGATACTGCACGAAGAATTTCGGATACCGCACTGGAAAATTTATCCGGCGGGGTAGAGACGGAGACTATTACAGTGGAATTTGATCAGTGAATAGGCGATGTGAGAGAGCGTTCGTTGGAAAAACCAATGGACGCTTTTCCATTTTCAATATTGACTAGTGGCTTTTGATTGGGTAATATAAAATGGAATGTTATACTTGATGAAGGATACATAGGATGGAAGAGGAATCAAAAAAGGCAGAAAATATAGATGTCATTTCAAAAATAAACGAAAAATACCCTAAAATGAGCAAGAGCCACAAGGCAATTGCCGCCTATATTACAGACCACTATGAGCAGGCGGTCTTTATGACGGCAGCCAAGCTTGGGGAAACGGTGGGTATCAGCGAGTCTACAGTGGTAAGGTTTGCGGCGGGTATCGGTTATGAGGGCTATCCGGAGTTCCAGGAGGCTTTGGAGGAATGGGTAAAAGATAAGCTGAATTCGGTGCAGAAAATAGGCGTTAAATATGGAAGGAGTACGCAGTCTGAGGTATTGACATCGGTGTTGAAAGCGGATATTGAAAAATTGCAGGATACGATAGATAATCTGGACGGGGCTTCCTTTGAGATAGCGGTGGATACCATATTGGAGGCTCACACCGTATATATAGTAGGAATCAGGAGCTGCGAACCGCTGGCGGATTTTCTGCATTTTTATTTGAATATGATTCGGGGAAATGTGGTGCTTTTAAGGACAACCAGTGCCAGCGAGATGTTTGAGCAGATGATTCGGATTGGCGAGAAAGATGCGATTGTGGGTATCAGCTTTCCCAGATATTCTATGCGTACGCTAAAAGCGATGGAGTTTGCAAACGACAGGAATGCGAAAGTGATTGCCATTACAGACAGTGTGCATTCTCCGATGAACCTATATTCTTCCTGCAATCTTTTTGCCAGGAGCGATATGGTGTCGATTGTGGATTCTTTGGTGGCACCCCTTAGCCTGATTAATGCCCTGGTGGTGGCGCTGTGCCTAAAAAGGCCGGAGGATGTGAAAAAGAATTTGGAGATGCTGGAAGAAGCATGGAACAATTATCAGATTTATTTGAATGATGAAATAAACTTTATCGATGAAGTGCCCATGTTGGATTATCCTTTGGTAAAGATTGAAAACGGAAAGATATAAGGTTGGCGGAATGGGAAAAATTATAGTGATAGGCGGCGGGGCAGCGGGGATGATGGCGGCTGCAGCTGCGGCGGAGCAGGGCGTCAAAGTCATTGTGTATGAAAAAAATGAAAAATTAGGGAAGAAGCTTTTTATTACAGGAAAAGGCAGGTGCAATCTTACCAATCATTGTGATATGGAAACTTTGTTTGGCAATGTGGTGACAAACGGGAAGTTTTTGTACAGCGCGTTTTATGGCTTTGATAATCAGGCAGCGATGGACTGGTTTGAAAAAGCGGGCTGCCGGCTGAAAACGGAGAGGGGAGGCAGGGTGTTTCCGGTTTCCGATCATTCTTCGGATGTGATAGGGGCGCTTTCCGGGCAGCTGAAAAGGGGGAAAGTGGATATTAGGCTCCGGCAGCAGGTGAAAAGCCTGTTGGTTCAGGAGGGGAGGATAAAGGGCGTGAAGCTTTCCGACGGGAAGATAGAATATGGAGATTGTGTGATTCTCGCCACAGGAGGGCTGTCCTATCCCCTGACAGGTTCGGATGGGGATGGTTACCGCATGGCGGAAGAAAATGGACATACCATAAAAGAGACTTCCCCTTCCCTTGTTCCGTTTATTGTTCGGGAAAAATGGTGCCGGGATCTGCAGGGACTTTCTTTAAAAAATGTGAAAATGTTTCTCGGCCCGGAAGGGAAGAAGGCTTTCTATGAAGGGTTCGGGGAGATGCTTTTTACCCATTTCGGGGTAAGCGGACCATTGGTTTTGAGCGCCAGCAGTTATTATAGGAAGAAATGCAAAGAAGGACAGGCTATACTGCGTTTGGATTTAAAGCCAGCCTTAGACCTGGAGCAGCTGGATAAGCGGCTGTTGAGGGATTTTGAGGAAAATAAGAATAAACAGTTCAAAAATTCCTTAGGGGGATTATTCCCTTCCAGGCTGATTCCGGTAATGGTGGAACTGTCCGGTATTGAGGGGGAAAAGAAAATCCATGAGATTACGAAGGCTGAGAGAGTTCGTTTTGCACATCTGATAAAAAATTTGGAGTTGACGGTGACGGGAACGCGGGGCTATGAGGAAGCGGTGATTACCCGGGGAGGTGTCTATGTAAAGGAAGTGAATCCCTCCACTATGGAGTCGAAGATAGTGAAAGGGCTCTATTTTGCCGGAGAGGTGTTGGATGTGGATGCCCTGACGGGAGGGTTTAATTTACAGATAGCCTGGTCTACCGGTTATCTGGCGGGAGTGTCGGCGGCCGGCGCACTGTCTGCGATATAAAAAAGACAAGGGCTTGGTTATTTTTTTTGATATATAGATTTGGAGAACTTACTAAATATATACAGGAGGCAGAAGCTATGGGATATAATATTGCAATAGACGGCCCGGCAGGGGCCGGGAAGAGTACGGTGGCAAAAAAAATTGCACAGAGGAAGCAGTTCATTTATGTGGATACGGGCGCTATGTACAGGGCCATGGCTCTTTATTTTCTTCAGGAAGGCATCGGCGGGGAAGAAAAAGAGAAAATAAGCGCATCATGTAAAGACGTGGATATAACCATACGGTATGTGGACGGCGAACAGGTGGTATTTTTGAACGGGGAAAATGTAAATGGGAGGATACGGACGGAAGAAGTAGGAAATATGGCTTCCGTTACCAGCCCTAACCCAGATGTGCGTAAGAAACTGGTAGAACTGCAGCAGCAGCTGGCAAAGAGTGCGGATGTAGTGATGGATGGAAGGGATATCGGCACCTGTGTGCTTCCGGATGCAGATGTGAAGGTGTACCTGACGGCAGGCAGTGCAGTCCGGGCGAAACGGAGGTATGAGGAACTGCTGGCCAAAGGGGCAGAATGCGACTTGGCACAGATTGAAAAAGAAATCATAGAACGGGATGAGCGGGATATGAATAGGGATATTTCGCCGCTGCGCCAGGCAGAAGATGCGGTTTTGATAGATTCTTCCGGGATGGCTATAGAGGAAGTGGTGGAGAAAATTATCGGATTATGCAGCTAATCATCCGAATTCCAAACCATAAAAATAGGCAATTGCGAAATTCTAAGCTGTGAGAATATTCAGCGGGTTTATCGGATTCGCAATTACCTAAAACCATAAAAATGCAGCAAGGAGACAGCAGATGGAAGTAATCAGGGCGAAAAGCGCCGGTTTTTGCTTTGGGGTAAAAAGGGCGGTTGAAAAGGTCTACGAGCAGATAGGGGAAGGCAAAAAGATTTTTACATACGGGCCTATCATCCACAACGAAGAAGTGGTTAAGGATTTGGAAAAAAGGGGAGTCAGGGTAGTAGAAGGTTTAGAAGGCCTGAGGGAACTGGAAGAAGGGGTAGTCATTATCCGCTCCCATGGCGTGGCAAAAGAAGTATATGATTTGCTGGAAGAAAAGGGATTAGAATATGTGGATGCCACATGCCCCTTTGTAAAACGAATTCATAATATTGTGGAGAAAGAAAGCAGACAGGGGAAGAGGATAGTCATTATTGGGAATCCGGGCCATCCTGAGGTGGAAGGGATTAAAGGATGGGCAGTAACGGAAACGGCAGTCATAGAGTCGGCAGAACAGGCAGAAAAGTTCGTAAATAAGAATAAAAATATACATTTAAAAGAAAATAAAATATGTATTGTTGCCCAAACGACATTTAACTACAACAAATTTAAAGAATTAGTTGAAATTTTTTCGAAAAAAGGTTACAATAGTATTGTTGCGGATACTATATGTAACGCAACAGAGGAACGGCAGACTGAGGCGAGAAGGGTTGCGGCTCAGGTTGAGAGCATGATAGTAATAGGGGGTACTCACAGTTCAAATACAAGAAAGTTATATGAGATTTGTAAAGAAGAGTGTGAGAATACTTATTTTATACAGACACTGGATGACTTGCGTTTAGAGCTACCTAAAACGGCTTCACCGGTCGGTATTACTGCCGGGGCGTCGACCCCAAACAATATTATTGAGGAGGTTCAAAATTATGTCAGAATTAACTTTTGAACAAATGTTAGAAGAATCATTTAAGACAATACATGCGGGAGAGGTAGTTGAAGGCACAGTTATCGACGTTAAGCCTGAAGAGATTATTCTCAATATCGGCTACAAGTCGGACGGTGTATTGACGAGAAGCGAGTATACCAATGAACCCAATGTGGATTTGACAACCGTTACAAAGCCAGGCGATACGATGGAAGTAAAAGTATTAAAAGTAAATGACGGGGAAGGACAAGTCATGCTTACTTATAAGAGGCTGGCAGCTGACCGCGGGAATAAGAGGATTGAGGAAGCCTTTAACAGCAAGGAAGTGCTTACGGCAAAGGTATCGCAGGTTTTGGACGGCGGTTTGAGCGTTGTCGTGGAAGAAGTGCGTATTTTTATTCCGGCAAGCCTTGTATCGGATGTATATGAAAGGGATTTGTCCAAATATGCCGGACAGGAAATCCAATTTGTAATTAGCGAATATAATCCGAAGAGAAGAAGGTACATTGGTGACCGCAAACAGCTGATAGTGGCAGAAAAAGCGGAACTGCAGAGGAAATTATTTGAATCCATCCAGGAAGGGGATGTAGTGGAGGGTACGGTTAAAAATGTAACCGATTTCGGTGCATTCATTGATTTGGGTGGTGCAGACGGATTGCTCCATATCTCTGAAATGTCATGGGGAAGGGTAGAGAACCCCAGAAAAGTTTTCAAGGTTGGCGAGAAAGTAAAAGTATTAATTAAAGAAATTTCGGGTAATAAAATTGCCCTTAGCCTTAAATTTGCAGATGCGAATCCGTGGAAGGATGCAGCAGAAAAATATGCAGTTGGAAGCGTTGTGACCGGCAGGGTAGCGAGGATGACCAGCTTTGGTGCATTTATTGAGTTGGAGCCGGGCGTTGATGCATTGCTTCATGTATCCCAGATTGCAAAAGAACATATTGAGAAACCGGCAGATGTATTAAAAGTAGGCGAGGAGATTACAGCCAAAGTAGTTGATTTTAATGATGAAGACAAGAAAATCAGCTTAAGCATAAAGGCAATGCTTGCTCCGGAACCGAAGGAAGAAGCGGTGGAAGAGAATGAAGATGTAGTATCCGTGGATATTGATGCAGTGATTGCAAATGAACAGGAAACATCGGAAGAGACATCGGCAGAATAGGAGTTTAATAGAACAAATAATATGGACTTAACGGCAGGTATTTTGGCAGCTAACAATTACGAATGGTTTAAGAAGGCAATCTATGACCTTACAGGAATTGACTTAAATGCTTATAAGGAAAATCAAATGAAACGCCGTATTGATACCCTGATTTCTAAGTGTAATGTGAAAGGGTATGATAAGTATGTTGCTTTACTTAAGACGGATAAAGCAAAATTTGAAGAGTTTGTCAATTACCTTACGATAAATGTCTCTGAGTTTTACCGTAATACAGAGCAGTGGAAAATACTGGATAAGGAAATTATCCCGGATTTAATTGCGAGATTTGGAACTGATTTAAAAATATGGAGTGCGGCCTGTTCCACAGGGGATGAGCCGTATTCCCTTATTATGGCATTTTCCAGGTATATTCCATTGGAAAAAATAAGGGTATATGCCACGGATTTGGATAAGCAGGTGATTGCCAAGGCGAAAGTGGGTCTGTACAGCGAAAAAAGCATTGCTAACGTGCCGGAAGACTTGAAGAAAAAGTACTTTACCAAGGTGGGCCTGTCTTATCAGATATCTGAGAAAGTAAAGAAACAGGTGCAGTTTGTCCAGCATAATCTGATTAAAGATATATACCGGGAAGGCTGGCACCTGATTGTCTGTCGTAATGTATTGATATATTTTACAGAAGAAGCAAAGAATGAAGTATTTATTAAATTCTATAAAGCGCTTGCCCGTAGAGGTGTGTTGTTCATAGGGAATACGGAACAGATTATCAATTACCGTACCATCGGCTATGACAGGCGGAATCCATTCTTCTACGAGAAGCCGGTTTAAGGGTTCGTGTAGGAACTGGCTATCATATGAATAATGTGCCCGGCATATTGAGCAAATAGCGGGCGCTCTTTTTTCATTTCCTCAGTTAATTCAAAGAAAACATTTCTGTCATCGTAGCTTCTCTTAAAGAAAGGCTGAAATAGAATATCCCATTGGGGAAGGTAAGTGGAAAGCTTCCGCGTGTAGCAATTTTTGGCAGTGGCCTGCACGCGGTATTTTTTATCCACATAGGAAGCTACGGATTTATGGATGGCCGTATCTTCATCCGGAAGATAATAATAATTTTTATAATTGGAATAAAAGTATTTCATCTCTTCTTCATAAAGAGGAACGCGCAAAGTTCCCTCCGCCTTTTCCCCTTTGAAATAACAACCATCCGCAGTGCCTGAAAGGGGGCAGGGAAGCGGGGAAGGAAGGGTTAGTTTCATAATCAGTTCCTGATGCCTGTCGCCGTTAATATCATGGTAATAGTTAGCCTGTACCTTTTTAGGGCGAGGCAGTTCGTTAAACAAATCATAATAGGAAAGCAATGGAAGAATGCGCAGCATTCCGGCCAAATCATCCGCGTTATGCAGGGCAAGCGCCTGCAAGGCATAATCAGTAGGCGTTTTTACATAAGTATGATATACACTGATTAACTCGCCGCCGCTATAAGTATCCTCCCGTTCAATGCCAAGGAACTGCTCCAAAGTTTTCTGCTTACAGTTAGGAAGCCGCAGGAAAGACTTGTAAGGGGCAACCCTGCGGTAAATATCAATCCCTTCCAGATTATTGAATTGGTAGGGTAAATCATACTGCTTACATTTCTGGAGGATAAAAGGCAAATCGAAATTATTCCCATTAAAATGAATTAAATGAGTAAAATTCCGCGTAAAATGGAAAAATGCGGAGATAATTTCGGCTTCCTCCTCATAAGTATTAGCGAACCACTGTTTCACATACCACTTTTCCTCCTCCCAATAAGCGATGCCGATCATATATAGGGAAGAACTCTTAGCCGTAAACCCTGTAGTTTCTATGTCAAGAAAAAGAATCTTTTCTAAAGGCGCAATTTTTTCTAAAGAATAACCAATTTCAGGTACATGTATTGTTTGACGTAACGTTCTCATAGAGAATCTCCTTTTTTCTAAATAGCCAAATCATAGTATATTCAACTAGCTGCTATTATAATATCATGTTTTTTCAAATTTCAGTAGTATTTTTTGTAGAAAAATAGTATATTGTTATTAAAAAGTTGTCGCGTGACGGCTTTGTAATTCAGAGAGAAAGAAGGGTGACAAATGGCAAAATTAACATTCGTGGGCGGCATCCATCCTTATGACGGGAAGGATTTATCGAAAGATAAGCCGATAAAGGCGGTGCTGCCCAAGGGGGATTTGGTGTATCCATTATCCCAGCATATTGGTGCGCCTGCAACGCCGGTGGTGGCAAAAGGCGATTATGTACTGACCGGGCAAAAGATTGCAGAAGCGTCTGGTTTTGTGTCTGCCCCGATTTACGCTACTGTATCGGGAACCGTGAAGGCGATTGAGCCCAGACGGGTGGTGACGGGTGACAATGTAATGAGCATTGTGATAGAAAATGATGGGGAATACAAGGAAGTAGAATATTCACCGGTGGAATCGGCGGAACAATTAACGAAAGAAGAAATCATCGGAAGGGTAAAGGAAGCAGGAGTGGTTGGCATGGGGGGCGCAGGTTTCCCTACTTTTATCAAGCTATCGCCGAAAGAACCGGACAAAATAGATTATGTAATCGCAAACTGTGCGGAGTGCGAACCCTATCTGACTTCGGACTACCGAAGGATGCTGGAGGAACCGGAGAAACTGGTAGAAGGGCTGAAAATCATGCTTCGCCTGTTCGACAACGCCCGTGGAATCCTGGCAGTAGAGGATAACAAGCCGGATTGCATTGAGTTGCTGAAAAAGCTGACGAAAGATGAAAATAAAATAAGCGTCAAAGCATTGAAAACAAAATACCCGCAGGGGGCGGAGCGGCAGCTGATTTATGCCGCTACCGGCAGAAGCATTAATTCCAAGATGCTGCCGGCCGATGTGGGCTGTGTGGTGGACAATGTGGATACGATTGTGGCCATTTACCACGCGGTGATGTTAGGGAAGCCATTGATGAACCGCATCGTGACGGTAACAGGGGATGCTATTGCGGATCCGCGTAATTTTATCGTGCGGATTGGAACGAATTATCACGAACTGGTGGAGGAAGCGGGCGGCTTCAAAGAACAGCCGGTAAAAATTGTTTCCGGCGGGCCCATGATGGGATTCGGTATTTTCGATTTGGACGTTCCCACTACGAAAACAGCGTCCGCCCTTTTATGCCTGACCCAGGACGATGTGTCCAAGATGGAACCAAGCGCATGCATTAATTGCGGAAAATGTGTTGAAGTCTGTCCAGGAAGGGTAGTGCCCAGGAAGCTGGCGGATTTTGCGGAACATTATGATGAAGAGGCTTTTCTCTCCCACAACGGTATGGAGTGCTGTGAATGCGGATGCTGCAGTTTCATCTGTCCTGCCAAGCGCCCGCTCACCCAAACTATCAAATCCATGCGCAAAATGCAGTTAGCCAAAAGGAAGAAGTAGTAGGAAGAGAGTTTGCGGAACTGGAATAAAAAACAGCAAACGAACGTACAGAGCCCCAGAGGATTTCATGGCTGTGAAACAGACAGGAAATTCTCTGCGAGAAGTGGCGCTGGGAGAGAGTTTGCGGAACTGGAATAAAAAACAGCAAGTGTCCGTACAGAGCCCCAGAGGATTTCATGGCTGCGAAGCAGACAGGAAATTCTCTGCGAGAAGAAAAGGCGCTGGGAGGGCACTTGCGGAACTGGAATGGAGGTACATAGAAAGTGAGCGATTTGATGAAGGTGTCATCCAATCCCCATGTGAGGAGTAAGGTGACCACCAGCAGCATCATGCTGGCGGTGGTGATTGCTCTTCTCCCGGCTGCAGGTTTCGGGATATATAACTTCGGGATAGATGCGCTTATATTGATAGTAATAACGGTGGCGAGCACTGTTTTTACAGAGTTTGCCTATGAGAAATTGATGAATAAAAAGGTGACGATCGGGGATTATTCGGCGGTGGTGACAGGGCTTTTGCTGGCACTGAACCTTCCTTCCAGCGCACCTTGGTGGATAGGTGTCATTGGCGGCGTGTTCGCTATTTTGGTAGTAAAAATGCTCTTCGGCGGACTGGGCCAGAATTTTATGAACCCGGCATTGGCGGCCAGATGCTTTTTGCTGATTTCCTTTACGTCGATTATGGCCAATTTTGAATGCGATACCTATACAGGGGCAACGCCCCTGGCCGCAATAAAGGATGGGGAAGCGGTGGATGTTTTATCCATGATGATCGGTAAAACATCGGGAACAATCGGCGAAACGTCGATGATAGCGATTGTTTTGGGGGCTTGTTTCTTAATTCTTCTGGGCGTGATAGATTTGCGCATATCAGGCTGCTATATTGTCAGTTTCATCGTGTTTGCCGGTCTGTTCGGGGGGCATGGGTTTGAACCGGCTTATATCTGTGCCCAGCTGGCCGGCGGCGGATTGATGTTAGGTGCTTTCTTTATGGCTACTGATTATGTGACTAGGCCGATTACGAAGAACGGGCAATATGTTTATGGTATTTTGCTGGGAATCCTGACGGGGATTTTCCGGATTTTCGGCCCGTCCTCCGAAGGGGTTTCCTATGCGATTATTATCGGCAATCTGTTGGTGCCGCTAATTGAAAAAATGACCCTACCGAAGGCATTTGGCATGAAAGGGGGAAAACGAGCATGAATCAGGAAAAAAACGGCAGTATGCTAAAGGATGCGTTGATTTTATTTGCCATTACGCTGCTGGCCGGGTTGATTTTAGGGGCAGTGTATCAGGTGACAAAGGAGCCGATTGCGGTGCAGAAGGAAAAGGCGAAGCAGAAGGCCTGCGCGGAAGTATTTCAGGATGCGGCTTCCTTTGAAGCGATTGCAGTAGTTGCACAGGAAGGGGAAAACGGGGCGGCCCCTTCGAATGAGGAAACCGTTTATTTGCCGGAAGGCTGGGCAGAGCAGGGCTTTGAGGGCGTGGATATCGGTGAGGTAATGAAGGCGTTGGATGGCAGCGGCAATGTGCTGGGCTATGTGATTACGGTGAATGACCACGAAGGCTATGGCGGCGATATCGAATTTATGATGGGCGTGCGCAGTGACGGTACGCTGAACGGGATATCTCTTTTGTCCATAACGGAAACGGCGGGGCTGGGCATGCGCGCCGAAGAGGTGTTAAAACCCCAGTTTGCAGGCAAAATGGCGGAAAGCTTTACTTATGTTAAATCAGGCGCAGCAGGAGACAACCAGATAGATGCTATCAGCAGCGCGACCATTACAACGCATGCGGTGACCAACGGTGTGAACGGTGGCCTGTATTATTTCAGGGAAGTATTGATGGAAGGAGGGAATGGCAATGAATAACGGGAACGCAATGGAGCGGCTTTATAATGGCCTTATAAAAGAAAATCCTACCTTCGTATTGATGCTGGGTATGTGCCCTACGCTTGCAGTTACCACCTCTGCCATGAACGGCCTTGGCATGGGGCTTACCACGATGGTAGTGCTGGCACTTAGCAACATGATTATTTCTCTGCTTAGGAATATTATTCCGGACAAAGTGAGGATACCGGCTTTTATCGTGGTAATTGCTTCTTTTGTGACGATGGTAGAGCTTTTGCTGGAGGGGTTCATCCCTGCGCTTTATGATGCACTGGGGCTTTATATCCCGCTGATTGTAGTAAACTGTATTATTTTGGGAAGGGCGGAGTCCTATGCTTCTAAGAATCCTATTATCCCTTCGCTTTTTGACGGCATAGGGATGGGGCTGGGCTTTTCCTTCGCCCTGACTTGTATCGGTGCGGTGCGTGAACTGTTAGGGGCAGGGGAAATTTTCGGGATGCACATTATGCCGGATTCCTATGTGCCCTGTGCGATTTTCATCATGGCTCCCGGAGCATTTTTCGTGCTGGCAGCACTTACGGCAGTGCAGAATAAAGTACGGATAAACGGTGAGAAGAAAGGCAAGGATATGTCGAAAATCCAGTCTGGCTGTAATGAGGACTGTATGAACTGCGGGGAAAAAGGATGCAGCCGCAGATTTTACGGAGAGGGAAAGGAGGATGAGCAAAAATGATTCAGGATTTACTTATTATATTAATCAGTTCTTCCCTGGTAAATAACGTGGTTTTAAGCCAGTTTTTGGGACTTTGCCCTTTCCTTGGAGTGTCGAAGAAGACCAATACGGCAGCGGGGATGGGTGTGGCGGTTATCTTCGTCATTACGTTAGCCTCTGCGGTTTCCGGGGTAATTTATAAATTTATTTTGGAGAAATTCGATGTGACTTATCTGCAGACCATTGTTTTCATTCTGGTGATTGCGGCATTGGTACAGTTTGTGGAAATGTTTTTAAAGAAATTTATGCCTCCCCTTTATCAGGCGCTGGGCGTATATCTGCCGTTGATTACAACGAACTGCGCGGTTTTGGGCATTGCCCTTACCAACGTGCAGAAAAAATACGGCATATTGACAGGCATTGTAAACGGGTTTGCCACTGCGGTAGGGTTTACTATTGCTATTGTCATTTTGGCGGGAATCCGTGAAAAGATAGAATTTAATGATGTACCGGAATCCTTTAAGGGAATGCCGATTGTGCTTGTGACGGCAGGGCTGATGGCGATTGCTTTCTGCGGGTTTTCCGGTTTGCTGTAGATTGCCTGTAACAGTTCGGGTTGGTTTGAACCAACGTCAGTTAGTTAACGGTGGCGGACGCCGTGAGGAAAATAAAATGCTCCGTCACCGCGCTTTTGCTCCGAAAAAAGAGTAGCGGGCACTAGGTTTGCGAGTTGCTTTGCAACTCATGACCTCACCAAGTGCCGACGCTTTTAAGGGGCTCCTTAAGCATTTTATTTTCCTCACGGCTGGGCTATGGTGCTAACTTGGTGACATTGTTGCCTGAACTGTTATGAAGGCGGTGTAATATTGTGGATTTGGATTTTAATATAATATAGTTTTATATGCATCTTGCGAATATTGTGCCTGTATGGAGTATGGATAAATAAGGAAACAGTTACAGGTAACGGAAAGGGCATGGGTAATAGGATGATAACAGGTGTACTTACGGCAACGGCAATCGTCGGAGGGGTAGGTCTTTTCATAGGGCTGTTCTTAGGCGTTGCGGCCATTAAGTTTAAAGTGGAAGTGGATGAGAAGGAAGAGGCGGTGCTGAATGCGCTGCCGGGAAATAACTGCGGGGGCTGCGGTTTCCCAGGCTGTTCCGGCCTGGCGGCGGCCATCGCTAAAGGGGAAGCACCGGTGAATGCATGTCCGGTGGGCGGCGAGCCGGTAGGCAAAGTGATTGCCGGTATTATGGGGGTAGAGGCCGGTGAGTCGGTAAGGAAGGTGGCTTTTGTCAAGTGCCAGGGGGATTGCGAGAAGACGAAAGCGGATTATGAATATCATGGGATTGAAGACTGCAGAATGCTGGCTTTCGTGCCGAACGGCGGGCCCAAGTCCTGTAATTATGGCTGCCTGGGCTACGGCAGCTGCGTGTCAGCCTGCCCCTTTGATGCCATTCATGTGGTAAATGGGGTGGCTGTGGTGGATAAGGAGGCCTGCAAGGCTTGCGGCAAATGTGTGGAAGCATGTCCGAAGCATTTGATAGAACTGATTCCTTATGATGCGCCATATGCGGTGGCTTGCAGTTCCAAGGATAAGGGGCCGGTGGCGATGAAAGCTTGCGCGGTAAGCTGTATCGGATGCCAGCTGTGCAAAAAGAACTGCCCTTCGGAGGCGGTTACGGTGGCTGACTTTAATGCGGCAATTGATTATGAAAAATGTACGGGCTGCGGCACCTGCGCAGAGAAATGCCCGCGGAAATCTATTGTGAAGCGGTAGAGAACGGATAAAATCGAACTACAAGTCCAGCCCGCTGGAAGCAAGGACGGAGCCGTCGGACATAAGGAAGACGGCTTCGGTGTTTTCCAGGGATTCGATAAGGGCCATCCCGTCCTCTGAGCCCAGAAGGAAACAGGTGGTGGAGAGGGCATCCCCGTCCATGGAGGATTGGGAGAGAATGGTGACTTCAAGCAGGTTATTCTGTACGGGATAACCTGTTTTTGTATCCAGAATATGATGGTAAATTATGCCGTTTTTTTCAAAATAGCGTTCATAAATGCCGGAAGAAACAACAGACAAATCGGAAACAGGCAAAGCCAGGGCAACAGTGCCTTCCGGGGCAAAGGGTTTTTGGATGCCGATTCGGAAGGGGGAGCCATCCGGCCGGCTGCCGATGGCCAGCACATTGCCGCCCAGGTTGATGGTGGCACTTTTTACGCCCTGAGAGAGGAGGTAGTCCTTCATCCTGTCGGCAATATAGCCTTTGGCAATAAAGCCCAAATCAATTTGGGCCTGAGGGTCAGAAAGGCATACCTGATTGCCGTCTATGAGTATGTTTTCATATCCTACATGGGATAAGGCTTCTGCCAAAGTCTCCCGGGAGGGTATGAGGCCGTCAGAAGAGGCGGAGAAATCCCATAGCTGCGTCACCGGGCCGATGGTAGGGTCTATTTTGCCATCGGTGAGCCGGGCATAGGAAAGGGCAGCACGGAGCAAGGCCAGGGTATTGTCGCCTACGCTGACTGGCTGGCCGTTTCCGTGGTTGATATTCCATATATCGCTGTTTTCCACGGTCTTGCTGAACATGTTTTCATAAGACTGTGCCATGGAAAAGCATTGGTCCAACAGCGCTTCCTCCTGTTTATCATAGAGGGTAATGGTTACTACCGTATCGAAATAGAACCCGGTGCGGGAGAGGGGTTCTGCCTGCCTGCCGCATCCGTTGAGAAAAAGGGCGCATGAAAGGAAGGGTAAGAAAATCAGGGTGAATAGGAAGGGTAAGAAAATATGTTTTTTCATAAAGTGTCCTTTCATCTGCAGGGGTGGCTCATACTCCCTTTTAAAGTGAGTTAAACGGGAATGTTCCCCTCTGGGCAATAAGGGTATCCATACAATGCTTATGTGGGATGCCGCCGCTGTCACAGTCAAATATTTCTTCCTTGCAAGTGTGAAATAACCAGTCATGGTAATACTGGAACAGTTCTCCGGAATGCCAAAGCCCTTTGGATTCCTCTTCCTTTGTACTATCCGGTGCACAGGGAATAAAAGGTTTTTGGACAAATACGTTCAGGGCATTTATCCCGATAGCCGAAGTATGGGATTTCAGGCTTTCGCAAAATTCTTTCCGCTTTGGCTGCGGGATATAATGAAGTACCCCGCTGGAAAAAATAATATCATATTCTCCGTCAAAGCGGTAGTCAATAATATCCGCCTTGAAGAAATTCACATTTACTTTATTATGCCCGGCCAAGTTCCTGGCTTTCTCAATCCCCTGCTCTGAAATATCGAAGGCGGATACGTTATAACCGCATTTGGCAAAGAAAACAGCATCCTTACCCTCCCCGCATCCCATATCCAATACGCGGTATGGCTTAACCGGCGGGAGGAATTTCATGATGTCATAGCAAATATGGTTGGGCGTAAGCCCCCAGTAATATTCTTCCGTATCGTAACGGCTGTCATAATCGGCTGCCGCGCCCTGATATCCCAGTAGCCTGTCAACTGTTGTATGGAGCGCCGCCGCCAGTTTGGGGAGCATTTCGATATCGGGATATGCCGTGTTATTTTCCCATTTCGATACGGCCTGAAACGATATGTTGAGCATTTTGGCCAGTTGATTTTGGGTGAAACCCAGTTCTTTCCGTTTGCTTCCTATTATATCCCCTGTTTTGAGTTGGTTCATTTTTTCCTCGATTCTGCGCAGGTTTTACGCTTTTTGATAATTTATATCTGCGATGTATCTTTATAATAGTATAGTCGGGCTTACATCGCAATAACGGAGGAAGAGAATGTCAGGTAGCAATTCAACCCATGGTTGAATTGCTACCTGATAAAACCATTGCGAACTTTTTCATTTCATGTTAAATTAATTAAAGTATCAGAAGTAGATATCCGGTAACAGTTCGGACTTTTCCGAACTGTTACATTCCATAGAAAGGGAGGAACTATATGAGATTACCTGGTGACAATGAGGAAAGAAATGCAAGCTTATCCATGAAGTATATGCTGATGGGGGTCAGTTTGTCCGTTCTACTCATTCTTGGAGTGGTGGTCTTTACCAATAAGCAGGAAGAAGCGAGGCGGCAGCGCCTCAGACAGCAGGAGCAGGAGAAGGAAACAACGGTGCTTGCTTTGGAACACGAAGACGGCACAGGGGCGCAGGCCGGTACGGGGGAGAACCCGGGAGAGGGTGGAGAGGATGCCCAGACGGCAGTAACCGAGCAAGTTCCGGTGGTGGGATTTGCAGGAAGAAAAAGCATGCAGGAGGTAGAGCGGCTTTATCAGGAAAATAAACTGACCGCATCGGATTTGGACTTCTGGGATATGTACCCGGAGGAAGAGGAGCTTGCAGCGGGAATCGGAGCGGGAGACGCTGCCGGTGCCGGAAATACGGGAAATACAGGAAATGCCGGAATTGCGGCCGGAGAAGAAAAAGATAAGGCAGCCCGTTATGATGAAGAAGCAAAGGCGTTAGCGGAAGAAGAGGAAAAAAAGGCAGCAGAAGAAGACCCTTCCAAGGATGGGAAGCATACGCTGCTCACCTATGCGGACGGCACGGAGGAGTGGGTGCTTATCAACCCCTATTTGGAGCAGAATACCTATGACTATACGAAGATGCAGATGCGGGCGGATAAAATGGCCTATTATGAGGACGGAAGGAGCATCTCCTATTTGGGGGCGGATTTGTCCAAATATAATGGAGATGTGGATTTCCATGCATTGAAGGAATCGGGGATTGAATTTGTCATGCTGCGGTTAGGTGCGAGGGGCTATGGCAGCGGACAGATTTTGCTGGATGAAAAATTTGAGGAATATATGAATAAAGCTTCCGAGGCGGGTCTGGATATCGGAGTGTATTTCTTTTCCCAGGCCATAACGGCAGAGGAAGCGGTGGAGGAATCCAATTTTATTATTCAGACGCTGACAGAACGTAATATTACTTATCCTGTGGCCTTCGATATGGAATATGTACAGAACGATAAGGCCAGGGTGGAAATCCTTTCCAAGGAAGAGAAAACTGCGGTAGCAAGGGCTTTTCTGGAAAATATTAAGGCGGCGGGCTATAAGCCGATGATTTATGGAACGAAGGAATGGCTGATTAAGGAAATCAATCTGACCAAATTGACCGACTATGACATCTGGCTTTCCCAGCAGAAAGATATTCCGGATTACCCGTACAAATTCCAGATGTGGCAGTATACCACAGAAGGGGATATACCGGGCGTGGAAGGTGATGTGGATTTGAATATCTGCTTTGTGGACTATGGAGAGAAATAGGCAGGTGTTGAAGGTATAATACTGATACTGCCGGAAAACATGCCGCTGTCAGCGATGACCGTGAAAAATTCCGCAAGCAGCGGATGTGGAAATATGTCCAAGGATGTCACATTGGGCCGTAATTTTGTGCGGACTACATAAAAACAGAAAAAAAATACAAATTTAGAAATTTTTTAGAAATAATTCCAATACTCTTTGTATAAAATATTAAAGAAGTGTTACATTTTTATGACAGAAGTATTTTAAATACAAGCTGTTTCAAAAATGTAATTTGACGGAACTGATAGAATCAAAGAGGATGGAAAAATGTATAAGTATAAAAAGAGTATCATGATGCTGATTCTGTGCCAGGGGATTTTTGCGGTATCCTGGTTTAACCTGAAAGAACTGCAGATTAACCGCATTGCATCGACACCGGCTTTTCAAATACGGTTTATGGAGGAGAGGGCCGGCCTGGATGCTTCCAGTTTTATGGGAATGGTAGCGGAAGCTTCTTCCGGGCAGAGGGTTGTGGACTACAGCGTTTTGGAGCGGAAAGCTAAATATACCTTATCCCAAGAGGACTATGATGTATTGTTGAAGATTGTGGAAGCGGAGGCCGGATGTGAGGATATGAAGGGGAAAATGCTGGTGGCCGGTGTGATTATGAACCGGGTGGAAAGCAGTAAATTCCCAAACACCGTGAAGGAAGTGGTATTCCAGAGGGGGAACGGTACAGTTCAGTTTTCCCCGGTGAAGGACGGGCGTCTTTCGGAGGTGAAGGTCAGCGAAGATACAAAAGAGGCGGTAAAGAGGGTTTTGTACGGCGAGGATATTACGGAGGGAGCCCTCTATTTTGCTGCACGTAAATATGCGGACCCGGAGAGGATGAAATGGTTTGACAACAGCCTTACCCTGTTGTTCTCGTATGGTGGACATGAGTTTTTTTCTTGATTGCGAACCGGTAGGTTTTGTGCTATAATGAGTAGCGTTGAATATTATTGCCGGCTTGCAAAACTGGAAAACAGTGAGAACCCGAACGATGCCCAAAGAATTTCATGACTGCGGAGCAGGCAGAAAACTGCTCTGCGTGAAAAAGGCGTTGGAAGGGTTCTTGCGGAACTGGACGGAATAGAGAGGGAAACCATAATGGAAGTTTTATATAATAGTACGAGGGATAATAAGATTCAGGTAAAGGCTTCGGAAGCCATTTTGAAGGGGCTGTCCGATGACGGCGGCCTGTTTGTGCCGGACCATATACCGGCATTGCCAAAGAGTTTGAAAGAGTTGTCGGGGATGACCTATCAGGAAGTGGCTTATGAAATTATGAGCCTGTACCTGACGGATTTTACGGAGGAAGAGCTGAAAAGCTGTATTGCAAACGCCTATGATTCCAAATTCGATACGGCGGAGATTGCGCCTTTGGTGCAGGCGGACGGCGCCTATTTCCTGGAATTGTTCCACGGCGCAACCATTGCATTTAAAGATATGGCTTTATCCATTTTACCTCATTTGATGATTGCATCGGCAAGGAAAAATAAGGTGAAAAATGAAATTGTCATTCTGACAGCCACATCCGGGGATACGGGGAAAGCTGCCCTGGCCGGTTTCGCAGGGGTGGAAGGAACGAGGATAATCGTATTTTACCCCAAGAGCGGCGTCAGCCCCATCCAGGAAAGGCAGATGGTAACCCAGAAAGAGGAAAATACATACGTGGTGGGCATTCACGGCAATTTTGATGATGCCCAGAGCGGGGTAAAGAGACTTTTTGCCGACAAAGAACTGGCGGAAAGGATGGACAGGCAAGGGTATCAGTTCTCTTCTGCCAATTCCATTAACATCGGCCGTCTGGTTCCCCAAATTGTATACTATGTGTACGCTTATGGGAAACTTTTGGCAGATGGGAAGATTGGAGAAGGGGATAAGATAAATGTGGTAGTTCCCACTGGCAACTTCGGCAATATTTTGGCTGCTTTTTATGCGGAAAATATGGGGCTGCCCATAAATAAACTGATTTGTGCTTCCAATGACAATAAGGTGCTGTATGATTTCTTCCGCACAGGAGTGTATGATAAGAACCGGGAGTTCGTCCTGACCAGTTCCCCGTCCATGGATATCCTGATTTCCAGTAATCTGGAGCGGCTGGTTTACAGGATAGCGGGTGATGACCCGGAAAAGAACAGGGATTACATGAACGCTTTGGGCGGAGCGGGAAAATATGAGATTACTCAGGAAATGAGGGAAAAGCTTACGGATTTCTTTGGCGGTTTTGCATCGGAAGAGGAGGCGGCCCAGACTATCCGGGCAATACAGAAAGAAAGCGGATATATCATAGATACCCACACGGCGGTAGCTGCTTGCGTATACCATAAATATGCGGAGGAGACCGGAGATAAGACCCCGGCGGTTATTGCTTCTACGGCCAGCCCTTATAAATTTACCCGGAGCGTGATGAAGGCTATTGATGAAAAGTATGATGCTATGGGCGATTTTGATTTGGTGGACGAACTGTCTTCCCTTTCCAGGGTGGCTGTGCCAAAGGCAATTGAGGAAATACGCTCAGCACCGGTGGTACATGACCATGTCTGCGAAAAAGACGAGATGAAGCAGGCGGTGGAAACGTTTTTGGGATTATAGAGAAGTTTCGGAAGCTTTTTTGGCCTGAATCATTCGATTGTATGCCGGACAGCGGCAAGAAAATGTGCAGCGGGAAAGCAATGGCGGAACTGTCACGAAAATACTGAAATGAGGAAAATATGGGTACTAATTTATTCGATTACTTGATTATTTTGAGCGGATTGTATCTTGTTTACACAGGTATCAATATGAAACAGACCGGTGAGATAAAAACAGGGGTTATTGTGAGCAAGGATGTGGACGTAAACAGGATAAAAGATAAAGAAGGTTTTATCAAATACATGTATGCAAGGGTGCTTATCATCGGCGGGCTGGCCGTTGCAGTAGGAGCGGTGGGCGTATTAAGCACTTGGCTGAATTGGCCGGGATATCTTTCGCTGGTTGCTACCGGGGGATATTTAGTTGTGATTATCTGCTTTGCGGTGGCTTCTGCGAAGGCGAGGAAGAATTTTATCGATGATTGAACGGAACTTATTTTTTACTGTGGAAACAGTAGCGGCTGGGGCATTGAGGATGCTTTGGCCGTTTTTTAACCTTATAGGAAAGTCCGTCATCAAACGGACACAGATTGACGAAGAACCGAAGGTTCTTTATGAAGTGTCGAAGGCGCTTTATGCACACGGGCGTCCAAATGAAATGTGTCAGCAAGCCGACGGACGCCCGGCGCACGAGTAAGGGAAAAGTCATTTCCCTACTCAATTATAAAAGCCTTAACCGTATTTTCGATGAATTACAAAACATTCCCTGGAATAAAGGGATACTGCTGCAATAGGCATATACCAAATAACACGCCGTCAAGGCCTGGAAGAAATATCCATATAGGAGTGGTCTGACCCAATGGGTTTGTAAGCCGGACGAATAATCTTACCGTTGTTAGCAAGTTCTTCCATGCGGTGAGCGCTCCAGCCGGAAATACGGGCCATTGCGAAAATAGGGGTGTAGAGTTCCATGGGAAGCTCTAGCATGTGATATACAAAACCGGAATAAAAGTCCACGTTTATGCTTACCCCTTTATAAATCTGGCGTTCCCTTGCAATGACTTCAGGTGCCAGCTTTTCCACAAGGGAATAAAGGGCGAATTCCCTCTGCAAGCCTTTTTCCTCGGATAATTTTTCCACGAAGGACTTAAAAATAACGGCACGAGGGTCGGATTTGGAGTAAACCGCATGCCCTACACCATATATCAATCCGGCATGGTCGAAAGCATCTTTATTTAAGAGTTTCGTCAGGTAAACGGATACCTCATCTTCATCGGTCCAGTCATATACTTCCCGCTTCATATCTTCGAACATTTGCACCACTTTTATATTCGCGCCGCCGTGCCTGGGGCCTTTCAAAGAACCGATGGCCGCAGCGATGACGGAATAAGTGTCAGTAAGGGAAGAAGTTACTACATGGGTGGTGAAAGTGGAGTTATTGCCGCCGCCGTGTTCCATATGCAGTACCAGGGCAATATCCAGGATCCTCGCTTCCAAAGGTGTATATGCGCTGTCAGGACGGAGAATATGAAGTATATTTTCCGCCGCAGAAAGTTCAGGCTGAGGGGAATGAATGTACAGGCTTTTCCCGTCATGGTAATAGCTGTATGCCTGGTAACCATAAATGGACAATAACGGAAACAGGCTGATAAGCTGCAGACATTGTCTGAGTACATTGGGCAGGGAAGTGTCATCGGCACGGTCATCATAAGAATAGAGGGTGAGGACACTCCTGGCCAGTGTATTCATCATGTCCTTGCTGGGTGCTTTCATAATAATATCCCGGACAAAATTCGTGGGAAGATTCCGGTAAAAGGCAAGCAGATTCCGGAAATCCTCCAGTTCTTTTTTGTTAGGAAGTTTATCAAACAATAAAAGATATGTAACTTCTTCAAAACCGAACCGGTCATCTTTGGTGAAGCCGGAAACCAAATCTTTTACGTTATAACCCCGGTAAAACAAATCTCCATGTATAGGAATCTGTACACCATCCACCATACGGTTGGCGCGTACATCGGATATGCGGGTAAGACCTGCCAGAACGCCCTTCCCATTCAAATCCCTGAGCCCTCTCTTTACATCAAACTTTGTGAAAAGCTCAGTGGCAATCATATCGGCCTGCTCATTTAACTTGGCAAGTCTTATGATTTCGGGTGTTACTTCAGAGTAAATATTGTGTTCCATAGCTGGCCCCCTTTCAAAAATATAGTACAAGTATCAGTGGGTAAGGCCTAAAAAAGACCATTAACAACTACATCTTACCACAAAACAGGAAGAAATTGTAGATAAAAGTGAAAAAATTCTGGAAATATTTGTGGTTTAGGAGAAATGCTGATATAATAAATTTTAAAAGCGGCCGGAAAGCCTTTGCAGAAGGAAAAAGAAAGCGGGTACTGGAAGGGCATATGCGGAACTGGAATAAAAACAGCATATGCCCGGACAGTACCCCAAAGGGTTTACGGACGCAAGGCGGCCGGAAAGCCTTTGCAGAAGGAAAAAGAAAGCGGGTACTGGAAGGGCATATGCGGAACTGGAATAAGAAAGGACTGACGCAAAATGAATGAAATAATCCAAAAAAGGCTTACACTATTAAGGGATGAGATGAAAAAGGAAGGCGTGGATTTTTACATGATTCCAACTTCCGATTTTCATAACTCGGAGTATGTGGATAATTTTTTTAAGGCCAGGGAATATTTTTCGGGCTTTACAGGTTCTAACGGAACCTTGGTAGTAGGGGAGGAAATGGCAGGGCTTTGGACGGATGGGCGCTACTTTATACAGGCAGAACGGGAATTGGAGGGAACGGGGATAACCTTATTCCGTATGCAGGAAGAAGGGGTTTTGGAGATACCGGATTTCTTATACGAACAGATGGAAGAAGGGCAGAGGCTTGGTTTTGACGGGCGTACGGTAAGCTGCAGAGAAGGAAAAAAGCTGGAGAAAAAGCTGGCTGGGAAAGCGCCGGAAGGAAAAGGGATAGAAATTAGCTATGGAATGGATTTGGCCGCAAGAGTATGGGTGGACAGGCCGGAACTGCCTTGCCATACGGTGAGGGTGCTGTCAGATGAAATAAGCGGTAAAAGCGTAGAGGAAAAATTGAAGGATGTGCGGGAAAAAGTAAAGGAGGCAGGGGCAGGGTATCTTTTATTAAGCAAACTGGATGATTTGATGTGGCTTCTTAATATCAGGGGAAATGATGTAAAATGCAATCCGGTGGCTTTGTCCTATGGGTTCCTGACCATGGAGGAAATGTATTTTTTCATCCAGCAGCCGGCGGTGACAGAGGAATTTATACAATATGCAGGGGAAAACCATATTACGGTGAAAGGGTATGAAGAAATCGGCGATTTCCTGGATGCATATGATTATAAAGGTAAAGTCCTGTTAGACGAGAATAACATCAGCTATGCGCTATATAAAGCGGTTACCGGACATACGGAACATGTGTCTGGAGATAACCCTACGGAGCGGATGAAAGCGATAAAAAATGCCGTGGAACTTTCCAGAATAGAAGAAGTGTACCGGAGGGACAGCGCCGCTGTTATTAAATTCATCTATTGGCTGAAAAAGAATATCGGGAAGCAGGAGATAACGGAAATATCGGCGGCTGAGTATTTGGATACGCTGCGCCGGGAGACGGAAGGTTTTCTGGATTTGTCTTTCCCCACTATCAGTGCTTATAAAGACAGTGCGGCTATGATGCATTATGAAGCTACAGAAGAGAACCATAAGGTGCTTTCGAAGGAGGGGATGCTGCTAGTGGACTCCGGAGGACAATATCTGGGCGGAACTACGGATGTGACCAGAACAATTGTACTGGGAGAAATCAGTGATGAGATAAAGATGCATTATACGTTGGTGGCTGTGGGGATGCTGCAGCTGACGGATGCGAAATTTTTATACGGGTGTACGGGAAGGAATCTGGATATCCTGGCCAGGCAGCCCCTTTGGAATAAAGGGATTGATTATAAATGCGGAACCGGCCATGGAATCGGCTATATGCTGAATGTCCACGAAGGCCCGCAGAACATACGCTGGCGTTATACATCCGGAATGAAGGAGGCGGTAATCGAACCGGGGATGATTGTTTCCAATGAACCGGGAGTTTATAAAGAAAACAGCCATGGTATCCGTATCGAAAACATTATGGCAGCGGAAAATATGGAGAAGAACGGAGATGGGCAGTTCATGGGCTTCCGTACCCTGACTTATGTACCCATTGACAGGGAAGGGATTGATATTTCCCATATGCAGCGGGTGGATGTGGAGCGGCTAAACCGCTATCATGAACAGGTATATGCCAAGACACAGGAGTACCTGACGCAGGAAGAGAGGGAATGGCTGGCGGAGGTGACGGCTCCTATAGGGGAGTTTTGATTCCTTGCGGGCAGAAGGCCGGATATGCATAAAAATTGTATGAAATTGACAGAAACTGCTGCACTTTACTACAGCAGTTTCTGCCCTTTTGGCCCTTTTTAATCTCCCAAATTACCTATAGATTTTTTCATATGAATGTTGTATAATATTGTATGATTTACTATAATTGATGAGAGGTTAGCTTACAATATGCAGACAAATCAGTTTTCATCCAAAAATTCGCAGATAGATATAATAGAAAATTCCGAATATATGAAAGAGCAATATCAGGAGATTCTTCTTGGAAAAGAGGAGGGACTGGATATTTCCCTTTATTCGAATCCGGAGTACAATTGGCTTCAGATGGAGCAGATTCGGATGGGGATTAAGGATAAAATAGATGTTTCAGTATATGCCGATCCTTCTTATAGTTATGAAACTATGAAACAGATTCGGCTTTCTATTTATTCGGCGAAAGACCTTACCGGTTATTTGGACAGAGGGTTTGCAGATGATGAACTGGAGCAGATCCGTCTCGCATTGGAAGACGGGCTTCCTATTGATAAATGGCTGACCGATGACATGTATGTACAACAGATTTATGAAATCCGGATAGGGATGTATGAGGATTTGGATGTGTCCGTTTATGCTAATTCCCAGTATAATTGGATGCAGATGAGGGAAATCCGCCTGGGTTTGGAGAAGAAACTACAAGTGTCTTGTTATACTAATTATTTGTTCAGCCACTGGCAGATGCAGGAAATCCGCCTGGGGCTGGAAGCAGGTTTGGACGTAAAGCCCTATGCTAAGCTTATTTTTTCAGGAACGGATATGAAGGAAAAGCGGGAACAGCTTTTAAAGGAAAAAACGGCCAAGTATACAACAACTGACAAACTGGGAATTGATTTGAAATCTTTGACAAAAAAGGAATTCAGTATTTTTGTAGAAGAAAATGGAACAAAAGCTTTTGCCTTTATTCAGAGGATTCCGGGCAATATGGTTACGGAAGAGGATATATATGAGACATTGAAGGTAAGGGGCATTTCCGTCGGGATTAAGCATGAAGCCATTACTGATATGATTAAGAAAAGAAGGATGAACGAGAAAATACTGATTGCGGAAGCCACTCCCGCTGAGACTGGTGAGAATGGCTGGTATGAATTTTTCGTCCGTCTGGATTTGCCCCGTATTCCGGCTCCCTTGCCGGACGGCGGTGTGGACTATGTAAATATTGAGGCATTCGAGATGGTAGAAGAAGGGGAGAGGATCGCCCTTTATCACCCGGCCCAAAAAGGAAAGGACGGGCAGAATGTTTTCGGGGAGGTGCTTCATGCAAACAGTGGCATTGAAAAGAAGCCGTTAAAAGGGAAAGGGTTTATTGTTGCCCCGGATGGTGTGACATACCTGGCAGCATTTGGCGGAAAATTTGAATATCTTAATGGACAGATTATAATTTCCAATATGATCATCGTGCGTGAAGATGTGACTGCGGTTACGGGAAAGCTAGAGGTCGATGGGTCGGTTTACGTGATTGGCAGCGTTTATTCCGGCGGTTTTATTTCGGCCACCGGGGATATTATCGTGGAGCATAATGTAGAGGCCGGCAGGCTGATAGCCGGCGGCAACGTGATGATTAAAAAGGGAAGCTGTTCTAAGTATGATTGCTTTATCGAGGCAAAGGGAGAGGTTTCAGGGAGCTTTTTTGAAGCAGCCAATATCAATGCGGACGGTAATGTGAAGGCAAACTATATTATGAACAGCAACATCTATACGATGGGGAAAGTCATTGTATCCGGCACGAAGGGGATGCTTCTTGGCGGAAGGACTTGTGCGGTAATGGGAGTTGACACGTACAACCTTGGAAACAAGTCCCATTTACGGACGCTTTTGGAAGTGGGGAAAAATACACTTTATGATAAAAAGCAAGCGGAATATGCGGAGAAAAGAGAATTTATTTTGAATGAACTGTCAATGCTGGAAGAGCATTGGAATCGGATTCTGCAGTCTCTTCCGCCCAATAAGGAAAAGGCGGTGGAATTGATACAGAAGTTAAATGCCGCTATTGTGACCAAAGACCATGAACTGGCCGATTTGGATGCCGATATATCCAAACTGACAAATGTAACCGATCAGGATATGAAAGCGGTTATCGTCAGGGGGAATGCATTTGAGGGGAGCATTATTGACATTAATACATTTAGATATACATTGCCGTCTCAGGTGTTCCGGGTTATTTTTAAACTGAGAAACAGCAATGTAGTAATGGTAAAACTATAAAAAGAATTGGCCCAGCGGCCAATTCCTAGTGATTTGCAGCACTGTGGCATAATTCGCTATAATATAAAAAATAAAAGGAGATAAGGGCAGAAGATGGTACGCGATACGATTTTAATACTTGAAGATGATAATGCCAGCCGCTCAAAATTAGTGGAACTGTTACAGGATAAATATAAAATCTTGGAAGTTTCCAATGAAAAAGACGGAGTTAATGTTTTTAGAAAACATGCGTCTGCGATTGCTGTTGTCCTAGTGAACCTTATGATACCGGCAAAAGACAATTTTAAGGTGATGCGCCACCTGAGCGAAAAAGGGTTTTTGAAGAGAATCCCTTTTATTATGATAACCAGTGAGAAGACAGCGGAATATGAGAAGACAGGGTATGAATATGGAATTGTAAGCTATATTAAAAAGCCGTTTCATTCTGATGCATTGACCCAGCTGGTAGATAACGTAGTGGAAGTATTCCAATATAAAAGGCAGCTTGAGATTACGGTAAAAACCCAGACAGAAAAGCTGAAAAAGCAAAATGCTATGTTAAAGCTGATGACGGAAAAGCAGGAACATATAAATGAAATTATTGTTGATTCCCTGAGCAATATTGTGGAATTTAGAAATCTGGAATCGGAGCAGCATATAAAAAGAATCCGGGAATTTTCGCTCTGCCTTGGAACAAGTGTAATGGAACTGTATCCAGAATACGAACTCACAAAGGAAAAAGTAGAAATGATAGGCCGTGCGTCCGCTTTGCACGATATAGGCAAGATAGTAGTTCCCGATAATATTATATTGAAGTCCAGCAAATTGAATGAAGACGAATTTGAAGTGATTAAATCCCATACAACGAGGGGCGCGGAAATTATAGACAAGCTAATCCATATTGACAACGAGGAGTTCTGCAGTTATGCTTACGATATTGCAAGGCATCATCATGAAAAATATGATGGAAAAGGTTATCCGGATGGCTTGAAGGGGGAGGAAATCAGCATTGCGGCACAGATTGTTTCCCTGGTAGACGTTTATGATGCCCTTACTTCAAGGCGTGTTTATAAGGCGGCATACAAGACGGATAAGGCATTCCAGATGGTTATCAACGGGCAAAGCGGTGAATTCTCATCCAAACTGTTAAAGGCCTTTACTGAAGTGCGGGAGGAATTTGAGGCTATCGTTAAAAAATATTGTGACGATTGAGATAATTTTGAGATAATTTCCACATTATTATGATGAATAAAGACGAGATGATAAAAAGGATTGAGAAATATGTCTTTATGATAAGTCAGAAATGCCGGCAGCTTAGTCTTCCGGCATTTTGCAATTGCCGCAAAAAAACTTCGGAATCCCTTTTACCGGTATTCCGAAGCCTATACTCAATGCAGGAAAAGAGACTTGAACTCTCATGGTATTGCTACCACACGGACCTGAACCGTGCGCGTCTGCCAATTCCGCCATTCCTGCACGCAAGTAATATTATATTGGGTTTTGCTAATTTTGTCAACTATTATATTCAAATTTTTTTGAAAAAAAATTGAGGAAATCCATTGACTTTTTTTCTGTGTAATGGTATCATATTATTCGCGACATGAGGATTTAATAAAAATTATTTCCTATATTCCATGCGGAAGTGTCGGAACTGGCAGACGAGCAAGACTAAGGATCTTGTGATGGTTACATCGTGTGGGTTCAAGTCCCATCTTCCGCATTGGGTTAAAGTGAGGAAACCTTGATAAATACTAAGGTTTCCTTATTTTTTATGTTCAAGCATTTTGAACACGCTTGAACACGTTGTTGATTTTACTGTTAATAGCCCTTTCATAAGCATCGGCACGATTTTCAATGGAAGTTGTAGCGTGCATATAGTATTTTTCTGTTGTAGAAAAGTCTTTATGTCCTGCAAATGTTCTGATTTCTTCATTTGACAATGCGCCAGATTCGCCCATATTTGAAATACAAGTCTTGCGAATGGAATGATTTCCCTTTTGTGTGGTCTTAATCATGCGGTTTAAACGCCTTAAAACGTTGTTGATTGCATCATTGTGCATCCGCTCGCCGTCTTTATCCAATAATAGATATTCTGAATGAAAATTCCGTTCTTCATTTGCCCTCACTATCATTGCCAAAAATTCTTTTGCGTTTCTTGTTAAAAATAATTCTCTGTCAGCATTTGGCGTTTTTCCATGAGAAACAACCTCATAACCGTTCCGAACGATTTCCCCATTATCCAACTTATCATAATGCTTAATTTCCTGCCGTTGAATATGTACTAATGTTTCTGAAAAGTCACTGGTTTTTAATGCAACAACTTCCCCGACCCGCAACGCTAAAGTGAAGTTAAGACATATACCGAGATAGGCTGTATTTCCTGTCTTTTCATATTGTTTTAATGCTATTTTAATAATATTTTCTTCTTCATCATTAACATAGACTTGTTCCGTTGGGGCTTTTTCATGCTCAACAGCATATTTTTTGTAGGAGATACCATGCACCATTCTTGAAACATTACTACTTATAAGATTAGACTCAATCGCAAAGTCATATAGCATATTCATAAGTGACTTCATTTCTTTGTATTTTCTCGAAGTCAATTCAAATTCAGATATTTTATCCAAGAACCAACTTTTCAACATTACAACCGTTATATCACTTAATTTACATTTGACAATATCATCATCTTTGTAATAGGTTTCCCATACCCAATTCAACTTATGAGCATTTGCAAGAGAAGTTTCTTTACCCTTATAGTCCAAAAATAAAGGATATAACTTCTCAAAAGTATTTGCTGACGGCTTTTCTTCCATTTGCTTATAATAAGCGACTATTTTCTTTTCAAGGTTCTCTTTTGTTACTGCCGTTATAGGCCTTCTTTTTTCTCCGTCCTTTTGGGGCGGTAAATACGTCCTATAACGTTTGTCATGCTCTGAATAATAAATCTCATAGGGGTGTTGTTCTAAATAATATTTCTTTTCCATGGTTAAAATATCATCTAGCACATCATCTATCTTATTTAGATTAACAAGTTTATCAAACAGTGTCAATGCTTCATCTTGTGATATATGCTTTATTATTTGCAATTTATTTATAGCTTGTGAAATAGAAATATCAGATATAACAACACCCCCCTTCTTTTAATTAAGTCAATTTTTCATGCGCTTCTTAACAATATCTGCTTTAACAGTTCAAGTTCTTCTTCAAGGGAATGTCTTAACAATATGCTTCTATACTTTTTAAGCCAAAGTTGTACATCCTCATTCGGTATATAATTATATGTATATATATCATACAGACATTTGAGCAACACTAATGAGGATTTTATACCCCAAGTTTCATCACATTTGTGCATGGCAGGAAATAATCCCGAACCATTGACAAGGTGTATGAGCGACCTTGTGAAATCATTGTCTCTCGGACTTTCCAATCGTAAGCGAGGAAAAACCTCTTTTGATTTTTTAAGTAAGGCTGTTGTGAAATCCGTATATTCTTTATTTGTCAGGTCATAGAACCTGTATTTTTCTGCTACTTTGTCGGCAATTAAATCTGCCAGTTTTTCTTCATCAGTCTTCATTATGATATGTGTCAGCTGGTGGGCGTAGTCTGCTTTGAACACTGCTTCAAAGCGCACCCATGATTTTGTATTCAAGGCTTCTTTGTAACGGAAGCCTTTCTTCTCAACCTGTTCCTTTTTCTTGTCATATACCCTTAGAAAAAGCCTTGTGCCTGTCTTCCTGCTTCCCACGTAAAATGTGCTTGCTTTGCCGTCAGTTTCCTGTGCGTTAATTTCTGAATGGTTGACTCCGCCTTTGTGGTTGTGTATTTCCAGCTGTTTCTTTTTGAGCTTCTGGTAAATGTCATTCACTGACATATCCCAGTTCTGGTAATCCACTGTGAAATCCACCCTGCTTAGGCGGATACGGTAGAACTTTGATTGAACAGAACCCAGAAACCTTTTTATGTCCGTTTCCATCTTCTCGCAGTACACAGCCCAGCTATACGCACTGAATTTTACGATTACGCCCATTTTGGGGTGTGACGGGTGATAGGCAACTGCAAAGTAAAAAGGATTGTCACCGTATTGGTAAGCAACTGTATAGCCTTGCGGCGGTGAGCCTTCTAACTCTTTCTGCTTCCCGAAGATACCTTCCAGATTAGCCAGCTGTGCAAATTTCTTAATCATTTTTTCAGCTTTTGCCTCCCATTCAGCCAAACCATCCGCGTATATCATAGCTGACATCAGGACAGCGGTTAATTCGTCAACGCCTACTAATACTTTTTTCTCGGAATCTGTTGCACTCATGTTTATTACCTCCCGTTTATGTGTCTTTTTAAATTTTTGTACATCTCTTTTATATTTCTGGAGCTGGGGTAATTACATTACCCCAGCTCTTAACGCTTCCAAAATGTCAAAGCCCAATGTCGGGAACGAACACAATCTGGGCTTGTTCGCCACTGCCGGGTACGTGAACACCCCGTCCCCGGCTTCCATCTTCCGCAGCGGGATGTCCGCGCCTGCCCCGAAAGCCGTCACGTATGTCTGGTCTTCGGCGTTCCCCAGGACAACTTTCCACGGGAGGTTGTCCCGGATGAACGTCGGGATATTGTTGCTCCCTGCCTGCTGCATGACAATCCAGAGGAAGAACCCCCCCCTGCCTGCCTTTCAGGACGATTGAGGATATCAGGCTGTTGACGCGGTCACGTATTTTCTTATCTTTCGATTGCAGGAGCAAAGAGAAATCTGCAAATTCATCGAATATCAGGATATGGGGCGGAAGCCCAAAGTCCCTGTAGTCGCCGTCAATTTTTTTCGATAAAAGCCTTTTCATCTGCTGCTGCCTTTCCTGCATGTGGGAATCAATAGTTTCCAGCAATGATACAACCCCGTCAAAGTCAACTGCCGTAGTTCCCGGCGACAGCCTTTCCCCCAACAGGGCAATGCTGGACGCTTTCAGGTCAGCAAAATACAGGTGGTACAGGATAGGCTTTAAACGCATCTGGAGCAGGTATCCATGCAGTGCATAGGACTTCCCAGAGCCAGTCTGCCCTGCTATGAGCTGGTGGGTAAGCGTTAAACTTGTATAGGAATCGATAAAAAGCTCATATGCCCCCATTGAACCGGAATAGGCTTTAAACGCTTCAAAGCTGCCAAACACCAGACGCCGTTCAAGGGAAGAGTCATAAAAGTCAAAACGGTAGTGGTTGGCATCATCCGTCAGGTAGGCCTGTTCGACAACGTACCCCCCAAGTGACGGGGAAATATCCATTTTACTTAGCCTGCCATTAAATTTAATGCTGTTTTCTATCCAGACTGTGCCGCTCTTAAAGTCTGGTGAGAAATCTGCCGTAATCCAAGGCAGCTTCGCCCATTTCATAGCGCCTAGTTTTTTGGTTGTGTAAATTCCTGCATCCAGCAGATGCCTTCTCAGCCCAAGCACTAATTTATAATGCTTCCATGCGTATTTTACACCCCGGTCTATATGGTTGCTTAATGCCCACATCTCGGCAGATAAGAGAAGGGGGGCGATACCTGCAATGCCGAATCCGCATACCAATGCGGCTGTTTTAAATATGGTGACTCCTAATATGATGTTTGCGGCGCGGCTAAATGCCGCGCCTAAAATGGAACACATTACAAACCACATGCACAGGAACTCACCTTTGACCCGGCGGTCTGTCTTAATTTTTTCTATTTGAATCACCCGCTTTCTTAACGTCCCTGAAACGCAGCAGTAAATCAAATCCTATTACATAGGACTTCTCCGGTATGAACCCAACCAGGGACACCCTGTCGCCCTTTTTAACGGGCAATTCTGACTGCCCGTTAAGTATGGTGACATCGAACGTGCTCAACACGTTGTTGTCACGTTTGCGCCCGTTCTTGTCAACACCGTAGTCCATGCTGTCATGAATGATTGACAGGGTTAAAGTGAAGCCTTTATCGTCCGGGTTTTTCTTCGACTGGTAGGGCTTTTGGGTAACATACAGGTATTCATTCCCCGTCGCTTCCAAAAATTTTTCCGCATCAAACTTGGTTTGGGTATATACCCAAGAATTTTGAATCATGTTTTATGTCTCCTTTTCTAATTTTTTACCCTGTTAAAGGGTTCTTTATATTATAATTTTAGGGCATCCCGCCAATATTGCCACCCCACGGGATGGGGGAATTGCGTGGGTTATCCCCCATCCCATGGGAGTAAATCACAAAATGTGCCCCTTCCGTTTTAAATATTCTTTCAGCAGGATACAAAGCAGCCCTTCTATCGTGGTGCTTTGCATCCCGCCACATTTCTGGCGGATAATGTCCTCCTGTATGCCTTTCAGGGTATCTTCGCCCTGATAAAGCCCTTTTATCTCACTTGGCGTGAGCGCCGGAAGTTCCAGCAAGTTAATAATCTCTGTAGTAGAGAAATGCAGTACATGAAAGATGTTTTGAATTTCAAAAAAGTCAGACAGGCCGTTGCCGGTTGATTCCCACCGCTGATAGGTCTTCTCGGACTTGCCAAGCAGTTCGGCAGCTTTCCCCTGGCTTAACCCCAATTTTTCACGGTGTTGGAGCATCTGTTCTGTTAGCCGTTTTCTAATTTCTTCTTTTCTAAATCCATTGTTTTTAACCATTATGATTCTCATATAATGCGCATTATAATTACTTTCTGTCCTTGTGAGGATATCCTAGTTTCTTTGTTCCAGTTCCCGCATTTGTAACCGCGGGGCGGCCATTACCGCTAGTACCATCATAATAAGAAGGTAATTTTATTAAATTTTTATTAAATTTTATTAACTTTTGATAAAATCACTTGACAACTCAGCCCAAAATGCTAGCATATCATATAGAAGAGATGGAAAAGAAGGGGAGGGAGAACAGGGGATAGGCTGTTAAGTAATTTTTATTCATAATTAGTGAGGGGTGCGGGGAGAACCCCCGTGTTGAAGCTCGGACGTATGTCTGAGCCGGCTATGCAGTAGAAAAAAATGATTAGATTAAGGAATATAGTAGAGGGATAAAAGAAATGCAAAAGGGGGAGCGGGCGAGTGCCGCCCTTTTTTATTTGGAAGAAAAAAAGGACTGCTTGTGTTGATACAGGCAGTCCTTTTAAAATGCGCTGTTATTTTGTTTCTACTACAGGAACGGTTGACAGTGCTGCTACTCCGTTTACTTTGATTCCGCTTACGCCAAGTTCTGTGTACAGGTAGGTTGCATCACCAGCAGTTGCAGATACAGTGAAGCCTGTTGTGTCAACACCTTCTGCAAATTTGATGTTTGCATACCAAAGACCATCTTCACCTTTTTCAAGTGCAACTGTGCTGAATGCCACTGCATTGCCTTCTTTATCTGCCGCTTTGAAAGTCGCTTTGTTGATTCCGCAGTGGTATACCTGGTATGCCGTATGGTCTGCATTCATCACAATTTTGAATTTTTGGCCACCTTCTACATTTACGGTCATGCTGTTTGCATTCCTTGCTGCCTTGGGTGCTGTAGCTGTTCCGCCATTGCTGTTGGAAGAAGATGCATTACTGTTGGAAACGGATGCATTGCTGTTGGATGCGCTATTGTCACTGTAGCTGGGTGCTTCATAAGAAGGCGCACTGGGCTCTTCAAAAGTAGGTTCGTCATAGGAAGGTTCGCTGCTTGAACTGCTGTCATTGCCGGAATCTTCAACCCATGACTGATTACTCCAATAATCGTTATCTACTGTTACATCTCCGCCATGATCTTCACCTGCATTACTATTAAAACCCAGTCCAGCGTGAGTTGTCATCGTCATTGCCGGTGAAGCCACTACAACTGCCATTGCACAAGCTGCTGCCAAAACTTTATACATATTATTTTTCATTATTTATTACCTCCGTAATTTTATAATTTATGTGGTTGTTTTTGTTATTTCTTATTCAAAAGAAATTAGGGGTTCGGGGATTTATCCCCGAGTTTTTCTGTCACGTATGTGACAGAAAAAAATAAAGCAAAAGAAGAATATCCCACAAGTTTTCCCTTATGCTCTTACATCATCCTCAAATCTGTCTACATCCCCCATTTATAGGACATTCCCACAATCATAGTCTACTCACCACCTTCCATTTCTTACACACGTCTCTGTTACACTCGCATTGCTGTAGCGAATACCATTGCAAGTGCCAAAGTTGTAGACAAAAATCTTTCTTCATCATAATTATTGTGTCATTTACTGTACCTCACTTTCTTCTTTTTGGAATATTGTAACTAACATCATCTTATATTCTAGACCGAAACAGTCTAAAAATCAATAGACCATTTCGGTCTAATTTATATTTTTATTGAGGTGAAGATATGAAATATGAAAGAATACGTAATCTTCGAGAAGATAAAGACTTGACACAAACAGATATTGCAAAATATTTACATATATCTCAACGAACTTATTCAAGATATGAAAATGATGAAAGAGCAATTCCGATAGAAATATTATCTTTATTAGCAGATTTTCATTATACAAGTACAGATTACCTTATCGGACGTACAGATATAAAAAAACCATATCCGCAAAAAACAGGTAAAAGAAAAAACACTTCACTATAAATATTACGCATATTCTATAATAACCGTACCAGTCAGTCGCACTAAGTTCGCTACGATTTTTTGTCTGTCAGTCTTTGGGTATACGGTAGGCTGGGCAGACAAAAAATCTACCTTACTAAGTGCTTTGTGACAGCCTAGACGCTAGGCTGATTATTAACAAGGGCATATGGGAGAGTGCAACATAAACTTTTACAGCTATCTGTCAATGCGTTGTAAAACCGTTAAATAAACATTGACGATATTTTAACACAAAAATATTTTTTTAATGTGAGAAAAGCAAAATTATGTTATATAGGTGTTTGAACACGTAATTGAACACCTTTATGATAGAGATATGCTAGAAGCCTTTCTATTATAGGATTTACGAAAGAGGAATGTGTTCAAGTCCCATCTTCCGCATTTAACCTTGGTAAATTCAAAGTTTGCCAGGTTTTTTTTTATAAAATAGGCAGAATAACAGCGCGGAAATAGCAGTCTAATTCTTCTGGAGTATGTTTATGTCTGCCTTTTAACCACCACAAAACCATTTCTACAAAACTGCCCGAAATGTGATTGATTAGAAAATCTTGTGGTATATTTTGATGTTTTCTATAATTTTGTTTTACAAATTGTGTCTGTATTAGTTCATTAAGGCTGTCTTTAAAATAACGCAAAAAAATCTCGCTGCTCTCACAAGACAGCAACCCTAAAATATTATTGTCGTTTTCCTGTAAATGCTGTAAAAGGTGGCAGAAAACAGATGGCGGCACTTCATCTTTTGTTTCAAAGTGAGCATAAAAGGTACTTCTGCCAATATTTGCTTCATCAAGTATTTCCTGCACGGTTATCTTTTCATAGCGTTTTGTTTCAAGAAGCTTTGTAAAAGCTGAAAAGATAGCTTGTCTTGTTTTTAATTGTCTTCTATCCATTTTAATATCCTTTCTGAACAATTTTGCTATTTTGTATCATAATGAACAAAATGACTGTTTTGATTGACCCTGCATGGGTTGCGGTGATTATTTGTGGTATTCCTCTGCTATACCTTTCTATTTGGAGGGGAATTCATAATACTGGTATCAGCAAGATTTCTTCTGCATTGCTGATTTCTATTGCCATGATAGCGGCAATCGCTATTGGGGATTTATTTGCAGCAGGGGAAGTTGCATTTATTATGGCAATCGGAGCTATTCTAGAAGAAAAAACTACTGAAAGAGCAAAAAAAGGACTTAAAAATCTAATCAGTCTTACGCCGCAGCAAGGACGCAGAATATTAGGCGGAAAGGAAGAAATGATTGCCGCAGAAAATATTGTTCTGAATGATGTTTTGCGAGTGCTTCCAGGTGAAGCAATTCCTGTTGATGGGAAGATTATTACAGGCACAACATCTGTTGACCAGTCTATTATGACAGGTGAGTCGCTGCCCGTTGATAAGGCTGTAGGTGACAGTGTTTTTTGTGGTACAATCAATCGTTTTGGAACAGTAGACATTCGTGCCACAAAAATTGGTGAGGACAGCTCTCTGCAAAAACTTATCCGTATGGTGGAAGAAGCTGAGGAAAAAAAAGCTCCAATGGCTCGTATTGCTGATAAGGCAGCGAGTTGGCTTGTCCCCATAGCTTTATTAATAGCGGTAATATCTTTTGCAGTAACAAAAGATATTGTGCGTGCGGTGACTGTGCTTGTTGTATTTTGTCCGTGTGCGTTGGTACTCGCTACGCCTACAGCAATCATGGCGGCAATCGGGCAGGCAACAAAACATGCTTCAGCAGAAAGTTATTCTGAACATCCTCTTGCGAAAGCCGTTGTTACTTATGCAAAACAAAAAAATACAAAGCTATTCAAGGTAGAGGACTTTCACATGACTGCTGGCAAAGGAATTTCAGCAGTAGTGAATGAAGAAAAAATACTTTGCAAAACAGATTGGTATTGAGGATGTTCATGCAGGACTTTTGCCAGAAGAAAAAGTACTGGAGATTACGAAACTTCAAGAGATTGGTAAAGCAGTATGTATGATTGGCGATGGCGTGAATGATGCTCCTGCATTAAAGACCGCCAATGTCAGCGTTGCGATGGGGGCAATGGGCAGTGATATAGCAGTAGAAGCGGCAGACATTGCTTTAATGAGTGATGACATAGCGAAAATTCCATATTTGAAACGATTATCTAATTCTTGCGTAAGGACAATCAAGTTCTGTATTTCTTTATCACTTTGCATTAACTTTGTGGCAATCGCATTATCGCTCTTAGGATTGCTTACGCCTACTACGGGGGCATTGGTGCATAATTGCGGTTCTTGCCTTGTAGTGCTGGTTGCAGCGCTCTTGTATGACCGAAAATTTGAGTAAATGATTGATATGCAAAGCGAAAAGGAATGGGTATGTTGCCATCACAGAGCCAGACGCATAAGACGCAGAGCTGATGAACAAATGAACTGCCGCACCCATGCGGGGATAGCGTCCTTTCAGATATGAGATTTTTTCTTTTAAGTCGCTGTCCAGCTTTCTGGGTTTGCCTGAAACATGAGATTGGAGAAATAGAAAAAGCAGCCGGAACTGTCCGTTGCTTTTATACTTTTTGTCATAATCAGAAAAGGTTATTGTCTTCAATGTAATTATTTACTTCATAATTTTTTTCGCGGTATTTTTTTGGAGTTATACCTGTAAATTTTCTAAAAGCATATGTAAAAGCACTTTGTGAAGAATATCCAAGTGATGCAGAAATTTCAAAATAACTTAAATTACTATATTTTAACAAATTTTGCGCTGTATCCATTTTAGCGGCAGTAACATAGGATTTAATAGTTCGCCCAGTTTCCTGCTTAAATAATTTCGATAGATAGGATACATTTAGCTTTGTAAAATCAGCTAATCCTTTCGTAGATAAATCTGCATTTAGATCTTCATAAATATGATCTATACATTTTCTGATATGAATTGATATTATGTCGTCCTTTTTTATTTCGCATATTCGTTTAGCAAAATCCAAACACATATCCTCAAGCAAAACCTGCAGATCCTCACATGTTGCAGCTTTGTCCGATTTTTGACTGTAAATATCTGCTATCATATAAGCTTCATCATGGCCTAATCCGCTGCCCAGACTTGATTCTGCAAGGAGTGTTGCAATAATCACAAAATGATACTTCATATTATTTAATTGATTTTCTGATAAAACTCTCATTTCAGTAGAAAGCTTTATCATTCCCGAGGAAATAAGAATTTTCAATTTTTCTATATCTCCACTTGTTATTGCTTCAAATACAGAATCTCTTAAATAGTATGATTCTTTTTTATATCCATGTACCTTTTGCAAATATAATTGTCTATTAAGTTCTATTCTTATTTTCATAAAATATTCCTTTATATAATAACAAATTCTAAATTCATAAGGTTGCATAATTTTAAGTTATTTTTGATTACACCATAATTTTGACAAAAAAGCAAGCTTTTTGATATAAGTTCTATATCGTTAATGATAAAACTAAATAAGATTAGTTTGAGGACGGTGTAATCATGAATAAAATAGATTTTACCAAAGGTTCAGTAACAAAGTCATTCTTAATTTTTTTCTTTCCGATGTTATTTTCCAATATATTACAACAGGTATATTCATTGGCAGACATGGTTATTATCGGGAAGGGATTGGGGGACAATTCCCTTGCCGCCGTCGGTAATTTCGCAACATTTTCTTTTTTCTTAACAGGGTTTATTATGGGCATAACAAATGGTTTTTCTGTTAATATATCTCAAGCCTGTGGAGAACAGGATTTAAGTAAGCTGAAAGAAATAATTGCTTCATCTATAAAAATATCTTCTGTATTTGGGGTTCTTTTTTCAGCGGTAGGTTTATTGCTTTTAAAACCAATTTTACAGATCATACAAACGGATGATGAACTTTTAAACGATTGTTTAACTTATGGCTACATTATATTCAGCGGTTTGCTCATTACGGTAGCATACAATTTACTATCATCAATTTTAAGAGGGATGGGCGACAGCAGAACTCCCTTATTAGCAATAGGTGTTTCATCTGCATTAAACATAATATTGGATTTATTATTGATTTTTTTATTCAAATTTGGTGTTTCCGGACCAGCATATGCAACAATCGTTTCACAATTAATTTCTGTTGTTATTTGTTATTTTAGATTACATAGAATGAATGAACTAAAAATTAACAAACGTGATTTCATTTTCAACTTCAGATTAGTAATGGAATTGTTGAAAAACGGCTTGCCAATGGCATTTATGAATTCAATTACTTCTGTCGGATGCATATTTGTTCAAAGTTGTATAAATAGTTATGGCGTTGTTTATACATCAGCGTATTCTGTCTGTAATAAATATCTAAATTTTTTTATGTTGCCGGGAATAACTATTGGTTTTGCAATATCTTCATTTTCGGGTCAGAATTTTGGTGGTAAGAAGTTTGAAAGAATTCGTAGTGGCACAAGAACTGCAGGCATAATGGCGCTTCTTTCAGCACTATTGCTTGGAATAGTACTATTTTTCTTTTCCGATTTGCTGGCAAAATTAATGCTTAGTGGACAGGAAGCTGTTGATTATGCTTCAATCTTTCTAAAATTATTAGCAGTATTTATTGTTCTTTTGAATTTATTGTTTGTTTTTCGCAGTTGCGTTCAAGGATTAGGTAAACCTGCTATACCTATGTGTTCTGGAATCGTTGAAATGATTATTCGTATACCTGCTGTTTATTTTGGATTACCTGTAT
>Ga0137297_10288_pt1 | contig 39021 bp, 30 predicted proteins | sample RamsorincwithD2O_FD_97191 | JGI IMG/M metagenome (GOLD analysis project Ga0137297, IMG submission 97191) | Mouse cecal microbial communities from Vienna, Austria - Mucin amended with D2O | ecosystem: Host-associated > Mammals > Digestive system > Large intestine > Cecum | place: Austria: Vienna...
GAAATATACAATTTGATAATAAAAATGTTATAGTAGAAGGCTGCCTGAATGCAACGCTTGTGTCTGACGGAATTATTAATGCGGCGGGTAGCGGGAGCATAGATATTACAGGCTTAAAGCTGAATAACCACAGATTGGAAGTGGCAGGGAATATTAAAGCCAGTGGCAACGTAAATATGGGAGGCACAAATGGCTGCCTGATTGTGGCAGGCAGTTATGTACAGACTTTCGGATGCCTTAGCATTGATGGTGGAAGAATGGATGTGACCGGAGATTTACGAATGCAGGGGCAGAATACCTATGGAAATTATGATGTGGGCAGCGGGTATCTTGAAATGTCAGATTCGTCAGGAAGGTTAAATGTAGACGGAGATATTGTTGTACAGTCAACGAAAAACTGTAACCTCTCCAGGGGAACGATAACCTTGCTGGGAAGTATGATTCAGTATTCATCCAATGGTGCGGTAGGCTATATTAGATCGAACGAAAGCCACAAAACGATTCTGGCAAATAATAACTCCCAGAGCCTTCAGTTTGACAACAGAAGCAGCAAGGTGGGAACCCTGCAATTGACGAGGGATAAATCCGCCTATTGGTTCAGCTATGAACCCTGCTGGATCAAGCTGGTTTTATGGCCGTTCAGCGATGTGGCAATCAATGAGGGGAACTGGAAGTATGACAGCATCAAGTATGTTTACCTCAATAATATTATGAATGGGATCAATGGAACTACAAGGTTTGATCCGGACGAACCGCTGACCGGAGCTATGTTTGCGACGGTATTGTATCGAATGGCCGGAAACCCGTCTGTACAATTCCAGAATAAATTTGAAGATGTAGAGCCGGGACCGTATTATAGCAATGCAGTTATATGGGCTTACAACCAGGGAATTGTAAACGGTGTGGATGGCGGCAAGCGGTATGGGATAGATGAATATATTACTAGAGAACAGATTGCGAAAATGCTGAAAGAATACGGCAGGGTAATGGGATATACAATGAATGAAAGCATGGCTCTGGACAGTTTTCCGGACAGGTCTGATGTGAGTGGCTGGGCGGTAGGCTATATGCAATGGGCAGTTGGAAGCGGTATGGTAACAGGGAAGAATATCGGCGGAACTTACTATCTGGATCCTAAGGGTAATGCAACGAGAGCAGAGTGCGCGGCTATGCTGACAAGGTTTATGAAGAAATATTAATTCTGGTCAAATGTCACCAGTTGCCAGCAGAGGGAAATACTATGGGCTATACTCAATGGTATAGCCCATAGTTGCTTATTTGACGAGAATTGTACATTAGAAGAAAGACAGAAGGGTTATGGCCTTAAGAGAGGAAAAACGTTGATGCACATTAATCAGGATTTTTACAATCCAAAAAGATTATTGAATAGAAATATTTCTGATACGGACAGGCTCATTTCAGGATATATCAGGGCAGTAGGAGATGGAGATTACAACGAGGCGCTTAATTATGATACCCGTGAGGAAGTCAGATTTCATCTTGGCCCGGAGAGGCGGTCAGGCATATCCTGGTATCCGTTCAAAGAAAATACGGCTATCCTGGCAATTGGAGCAGAATTTGGGGCAATAACCGGAGAATTGTGCGAACGTGCCGGGCGTGTTATTGTGACGGAGACTACGCTTTTTCGTGCGGCAGCTCTCAAAGACAGATATGCTTCCAGAGATAATCTGGAAGTATATGCAGGATTTGCGGATGAGATACAGTTCCCATGTCAGTTTGACTATATAATTATATTTGATATTGTGAATAAGATCGGCAATCAGGCCGTTATGGATGCTCCTTATATCAGGACTCTTGACTACTTGGGGCGATTTCTTAAGCCGGATGGAAAATTTCTGTTGACTACGGATAATCTTTACAGTTTGTCCAACTGCCAAAATGGAATCGCACTGAATCCCTGGAATCATAACAGGCTTCTTCATAAGGCTCAAATCGGAAGAATTCTTAAAAAATCAGGGATTCCCTTCTGGCAGTATTATTACCCGCTTCCGGATTACCATATTGTAGGCAGAGTGTATTCGGATAAAGTACTGCCCACAGCGGCAGAGTGGAGTTGTCTGTCCTCAATGGAGTGCGCGGATCAGAATTTTTTAAGTAATAATATGGATCTGATGTCAAAGCTTTCAGATAATGGAATGTTTGCGAATATGGCTCCATCTTTTTTTGTTGAGGCATCGAAACTGAATGAACTTACTTCTATAGGGAGCGCCAATGTGCTTGCCGATGAAACCTTTGAACTGCCAGTTATGGGATTCGACTGGGGAATGCATGGAAAAAAGCTTTTTGAAGGAGCCATTGAGAAGTATGGGCGGAGGAATGAAAAGCTTCGCTCAGATAAAGAGGGATTTAAGGCCGCCATATTGAAGATAGATCAGGATCATGAAGAAATGGTAAAAGTTCTGGAGGTGGAATTTGATCTTTTACGAAAACTTCTTGAAGTCTGTGAAAAGCATGGATTGAAGTTATTTTTGATGTATGGAACATTACTTGGAGCCATACGTAGCGGAGGTATGATACAGGGAGATGATGATATTGACGTGGCGCTTACAAGAGAGGATTTTAATCGTCTTGTAGCATTACAGGATGAATTCGATGGAGATTATTTTTTACAGACACCTGCCAATGATGAGTGCTTTTTTGGAGGATACTTAAAGCTCCGTAATCGAAACACAACGTCAGTCCATCCTCAGAATTGGTGGGTAAACTGTTGCGAAGGCATTGGCATAGATATTTTTCCCATAGACAGCGGTTATGCCGATCAGGAAAAAGAAGAAAGAAAGCAGTGGAAAGTGAAAGTGCTGCAGAGATTTTTGTATGCAAAAGCCTATGGGTATTTCCCACGCTTTCATGATATGAAGCTTTTGAAATGGAAAGCCTATAAATATTTCGGAAAACTCTTTTCACGGGAATGGCTGGCAGCCAAGCTTACAGAGGCGCTGTCGGAAACGGACGGCGGTAAGGACGCCCCTTTTGGAATTTACGCGCATTATCTTGAAGACGGTGTACAGCCCAGATGGCTGGATAGAAATGCTTTTGCTCAGGTGATCGATATGCCATATGAAGAGATGCTTTTGAAGGCACCTCTTGGATGGAACAGGATTTTAAAGATGCTGTATGGAGAGCAGTATATGGAGCCAAAACAGTGGTCTGAATGGAAAATGCGGCATGGTTTTTATAATGTTTCTGAGCCATATCAGATATACAAAAAAAGATATTCCGGCCTTTTCCGTCCAGAGCCCGGAGCAAATCAGAAAATTGTGTTATTTGGCGACGGGTATGTTTTTGATACTTATTTTAAGAGATATAAGAACAGGTATCGTCCGTCCGGGATTGTGTTGGTGACGGAGGAGAGAGAAGTGGAAAGCGTACAGGGAATTAAGGTGATGACAATCCATGAGTTTTCCTGTGAGGATAAGGAGTCGGTTTATCCGGTCATCTGTAGTGCGGATATCCGGGGGACGGAAAAAGTGTTGCAGGAGTTGGGTCTGGTTGATTATTATATTTTTGTATATAATCGAGACTGGATATGCCGGGCAAATTGGACGAGTGTGGCCAGGGAGACGCGGGGGTGAGCTAACGGCGTGGAACTGAAACAAAAATAGGAAAAGGCAAGATATATAGTAATTCTTTTCAGAAAGGTGTAAAAAATGGTTTCTGTCATAATTTCTGTTTACAATGTTGCTCCTTATATAAGGAAATGTATAGAGTCGATTCAGAATCAGACCTGCAAAGATGTGGAGATCATAGCTGTTGATGACGGTTCCACAGATGAATCAGGAGAAATTTGCGATACAATGGCACAAGAAGATTCAAGAATTGTAGTGGTGCATAAGCAAAACGGCGGCAATGCCAGTGCCCGTAATGCGGGAATAGACTGTGCAAAAGGGGAATTTATCGCATTTGTTGACGGGGATGACTATATAGAGGAAGATATGTATGAATCATTGCTTCAGGAAATGGATAACCCTCAGGTTTTTATTGCGGCAGGAGGAATTATCATAACCACCCTTGAGGGGAATGAAATTGTAAGTGTAAGCAAGGAGAAGCATTTCTTTTCGAGGAAGGAAGCAATGTTCGACTTTTTTGACGGCAGAGGGACAATAGGGGCATCTGCATGTAATAAACTATTCCGAAAGGAGGTATTTGAAAATAATCGTTTTAATAACGATATTATTCATGAGGATACCGGATTAATGCCAAAGCTTCTGGATTCCTGTGAGGGAGTAGCAGTGTGTAACCGGGCATTTTACCATTATGTGAAACGGAAAAATTCCGCAAGTACAAGCCGCTTATATAATATGAGAAGCTATCGTTTTATGGATTCCGTGGCAGGGTACCGGAAAATGTGTAAAGAAAGGTATCCGGAGCTTATGGGATACTATGTTAAATATGAGGCGCAGACTACCTATGAAATGCTGTTAAATCTTGCGGGATGCATTAATTACCGCGATTTCAAAAAGCAGGAGAAGCATCTTAGAAGCAGGCTCTTAGTACTGACATTTGAAGAATTAAAGTATAGAAAAATGTTTGTAAATGAGGGCAGACATTTCATAAATTATCTGATTCCTGCGGTTCTGGGATGTTCATTATATAATAGATTATTTGGATGATATTAAAGATGTATACTGACATTTGTGGAATTGTCTGGTAAAATGATTAATATATGTGGAATGCAGGGTAAAAGGAGATAAAATGCAGCAGATTAAGGCAATATTCAATAAGACGTTATATGTGTTGGACAAACCGCAAAAAATATTATGCATCTTTGTTTTTTTTCTGACATGTATCGGTGCAGTATTTGAATGCCTGGGAGTTACGGCTATTATTCCGCTTGTCAGTGCAATTCAGGATCCGGGGCTGATCATGAACAGTGACTATTTCAGAAATCATTCATGGCTTTTGACATTGACCTATAATGAGGTCATAGGGATAATCGGAGGCGGAGTAGTTCTGCTGTATCTTTTTAAAAACTTATATTTTATTTTTTTGTCATGGGTTCGGGTAAAGTTTTCAGAGAAAATAGGCCGTGAAATTTCGGTTAAAATGTTTGCATCCTATCTTAGCAGAGGCTATGAGTTTTTTCTAAATATTAATTATGGACAGTTTTGCAGAGGGGTTGCCGGAGATACGGCTGCTGTCTCATCGGTTATCTTTTCATTGTTTGCTTTGGTAGCGGAAATACTGACGATTTCATGCATTTGTATTTTTCTGTTGATTGCGGATTGGACAATTGCCGTGGTAGTTCTCGCATTGGCGATCATCTGTGTGCTCCTCATATTTTTTCTGTTTCGCAGAAAAATGTTTGAGGCAGGAACAAAATCACGTAAGTTTTCCATAAAGATAGATCAGGCTTTGGCACAGTCCTTTTTGGGGGTCAAGGATGTACTGTTGCTCCGTAAACAGCGGCATTTTATCGGAGAATACGAAAAAAATAAAATTGAGGTTCAGAAGCTGGAGTGCAGGCAGACAGTGGCAAGAGAAAGCCCGGCGTATATTATAGAGGGAATATGCGTATCGGGATTAATGCTTGCCGTATGTATCCGGATTATCATAAAAGGGACGGATCCTCAATTTGTTTCAGTGCTTGCCGCTTTTGCTGTGGGAGCATTTCGTGTTTTACCCTCATTGGGCCGAATTTCGTCATCTTTGAATACATTGACGGGCCTGATACCGAGTATTAATGCGCTGTATGAACATATACTCGAAAGGGAAGCATATGAAAAAGAGCATCCGGAGGCATCGTTTGTTTCTGGCGAAAGGAAATTAAAGTGGGGACTGATCAGCAGGGAAGCGCAATACAGCGATGCGGATATCTCTTATGAAGAGAAAGAGCCGTATGCTCCCGGCTGTGATAAGTTCAAAAACGCTCTTGAACTTAGAGATATATCATTCTGCTATAGTGCAGAGCTGGGGTATGTGCTCAAAAACGTGAATTTGAAAATTAATAAGGGACAGGCGGTCGCCTTAATCGGGGCGTCAGGAGCCGGAAAATCCACACTGGCAGACGTGCTGCTTGGACTTTTAATACCGCAGGAAGGCGGTATCTATATGGATGGTGTGAGGATTACTGATATACCGGAAAAGTGGGCGGAAACGATAGGGTATGTTCCGCAGTCGGTTTTTTTAGCGGATATCAGTATTAAGGAAAATGTAGCCTTTGGAGAAAGCGAAGAAAAAATTGATGATGACCGGGTAAGGGAAGCGTTAGAGAGAGCCGAACTAAAGGAATTTGTAGATTCTCTTCCGGAGGGGATGGAAACCTTTGTGGGAGACAGAGGGGTACGGTTGTCCGGTGGACAAAGACAACGAATTGCAATTGCAAGAGCGCTTTATCACAGGCCGGAAATTCTTGTCCTGGATGAGGCAACCTCTGCGCTTGACAATGACACGGAGGCGGCCATTATGTCTGCCATTGATTCTCTGCAGGGAGAGGTTACTATGGTAATTGTTGCGCACAGACTGACTACCGTTAGAAACTGTGATGTGATCTATGAAGTAAACGATACAGGTATAAGGGTTCGAGATAAACAAGAGGTCCTTGGCGGCATTAAGTGACAGATCAGGAGAGAAGAGGTGAGAATACATGGTCGAAAGAATTGAAAATCAAGGTGAAGAGATGGCCATTATCATCAGGAGCAATTATTCCGAAGAGGGGATTCATTTTTTGACACCGGATAACTATTCACAGCAATTAGCGTATATGCATCATAAGGCGGGGCATCAGATTATACCGCACTTTCACAATATGGTATCAAGGACGGTTCACTATACGCAGGAGGTATTGGTAATACGGAAAGGGAGGGTTAAAGTCAATTTTTACAATACGGATAAAGAGGGTGTAGCAGATACGATCTTGAATGCAGGGGATGTGATATTATTGTGTTCCGGCGGACATGGATTTGAAATTTTGGAAGAAACAGAGATGATAGAAATTAAACAGGGGCCGTATGTGGGGGGAAATGACAAAACGAGATTTATTCCGAAAGGAAAGTGATGATAACATGAACACAAATTTAAAAGTAAGAATCATAGATATGGATAGCGGTTGGATCATTAACAAATTCCAGAATAAGCTGTGTGAAGAACTGCTTAAATTGGGAGTTGAGGCAGACATAAGTCCGCAGAGGGATGAAAAGGCCGATATTAATCATTATCCTGTCTATTACTTTGAGGATACAAAAAAGGCTAACCATAAAAATGATACCTATATGATTACTCATATTGATTCATTAGCCAAAGTCGAACTTTTGAAAGACAGAGCGCCTAAATGCGGCATGGGTATGTGTATGTCCAAATACACTATGGATTATTTGACAATGTATGGGGTACCAAGAGAAAAGCTGTGTTACATTAACCCGGCTCATGATCACGTGATCAAGCCGAGAAAGTTTGTTATTGGTCTGACTCATAAGACGCATATTGACTGCCGTAAGCGAAATGAGATGGTGGTGGATATTGCCAAAGGCCTTGACAGGGAGTATTTCAGGTTCATTATCATGGGTTCTGGGTGGGATGCAATGGTAGAGGAAATGACGAAATGCGGTATCGAAGTAGAATATTACAACGACTTTATTTACGATAAATATGTGCAGATCGTTCCCACCTTTGATTTCTTTCTTTACTTTGGCTGGGATGAAGGAAATATGGGATATTTGGATGCGTTGGCAGCAGGAGTAGAAACGGTTGTAACACCTCAGGGTTTTCATCTGGATGCGAAAGGCGGATTGTCTTATGCCTGTGAAACGGTAGAGGACTATATCCGTACATTTGAAAAGATTGCAGATAAAAAACGTGCGCGTGTTAAGTCAGTGGAGAGCTGGACATGGGAGAACTATGCAAAAAAGCATATTGAGGTGTGGGAATATATTTTAGGGAGAAAGCCGCTGGCAGAACTTTTAAAGAACAGAGGTTATTATATGGATGGAATTTTTTCTGTTCTGCCAAAAGAAATATAGAAAAGAGTGAGAATATGGATTTTATACCTGTTAATAAGCCGTTATTAGATGGCAACGAAAAAAAATATCTATGTGAATGCATTGATACAGGGTGGATATCAAGCGAGGGGCCGTTTGTAAAACGCTTTGAAAATGATATGGCAGCGTATACAGGGAGAAAGTACGGAATTGCCGTATGTAATGGGACTGCTGCTCTGGAGGCGGCTATAGTGGCGCTTGATCTGGAAAAAGGTTCGGAGGTCATCCTCCCTACATTTACGATTATTTCATGTGCCCAGGCGATCACGAAGGCGGGGCTTGTTCCTGTAGTAGTAGACTGCGAAGCAGATACATGGAATATGGATGTCTCCCTGATCGAAGAAAAGATTACAGAAAAGACGAGAGCGATTATGGCAGTGCATATTTATGGACTGCCGGTAGACATGGATCCTGTATTGGAGCTTGCGAAGAAATATGATCTAAAGGTCATAGAAGATGCGGCAGAAATGCATGGGCAGACCTATAAAGGCAAACCTTGCGGCAGTTTTGGGGACATCAGTATTTTCAGTTTTTATCCCAACAAGCATGTAACCTGTGGAGAGGGAGGGATGATCCTTACGGATGACGAGGTTCTTGCAGAGCGCTGCAGAGGAGCGAGAAATCTTTTCTTTACCGCACAGAGATACAGGCACGAGGAAATCGGAAGTAACTTTCGTATGAGTAATATGCAGGCTGCGGTAGGATGCGCTCAGCTTGAGAGGCTTGCAGAACATATTGAAAGGAAAAGAATAATTGGTAAAAGGTATCAGGAAGCTTTTCGGATGCTTGAAGACATCAGTCTTCCTGTTCCAGCTACTGGATATGCGGATAATATATATTGGGTATTTGGAATCGTAATAGGTGATAGTTATTCATTTGATGCAGAACAGGTGATGAAAATGCTTGCGGAAGAGGGAATAGGAACACGCTCCTTTTTTTATCCGATGCATAGACAGCCTGTATATATAAAGGAGGGCCTGTTTAAAGATGTTTCATGCCCTAACGCGGAAAAAATAGCCAGGAAAGGGTTCTATCTTCCCAGCGGTCTGGGAATTACGGAAGAAGAGATCGATTACGTCGTGTGCAAGGTGATAGAAGCTTTCAAAAGAAGGAACTGATATGATAAGAGATAGATTAAAGGAAAATAAGCATATTGTGAAGTTGTACGAATCTGTCTTTAAACCGATTCATGGGGTGGAGTATAAGATCACGCATATTGAATTGCCTTCTACAGAAAAGACGCATTTTTCTTATGGAAAACTCAATAAAGACAAAAAATTTTATGTTATTAAATATGGACGTCCCGAATGCGGGATTTTCAGTATGGTTTTTCATCTCATGCCTCAAATTGAATATGCTCTCCGCAGAAGATATATTCCGATTATTGATTGCAAAGAGACATATCTTCCAATGATTCAGGACAAGGAAAATGAAGGTAAGGAAAATCCCTGGGAGTATTATTTTGAACAGCCGGGAGGAAACTATTCTCTGGAAGAAGTATACCAAAGTAAACATGTAATATATGTGAGAAAAAAGGCGTGGGGAATTAAAGGCTCCTTAAGCTATAATGATTTTCCGCTTCCGGATCAGTATTTACATTATTGGAGCCGTATATTTAACAGGTATTTAAAGCCCAATGTGACTTTAAAAAGGCGGATAAAGAACGAGAAAGCCCGGTTCCCGAGGGATGGTAGAATCCTGGGGATATCTATACGGGCGGAATACAGGTGGGGAGGATTGCTCAGACATTCTCTCTATTACCAGCATCCCAAAGTGCCGGATTGCAACACTTTTATCGAGAAGATTACAAAGATGATGGACGAATGGGGCTATGGCAGTATTTTTCTGGCCTGCGATGACAGGGAATATTCCGATAGAATTGCCGGTCATTTCGGAGATAAATGTATCAGAATGAGCAGACCGTTACACCGCTTTTTTGAACACGATTTGCCGATTGCATCATGGGACGATACGACCTGTGAATTCAGTGAATATACAACACGGGAAAAAACAGAGGATTATATAGTGGAAACTTATTTGCTGGCACAGTGTGATAGCCTGTATACATGTATCGGAACGGGGGCACAGTTCGCATATGTAATCAACGGCGGCAGATATAAGTTTATGGAAGTGAGTAACGACGGGTTGTGGACGAAGGAAGATTTAGATATATGTGATTGAAAATCCAAGATTTATATAGAAAATGAAAGGATTTGTGTGAGGGAGGAATATCAATGAAAATACGCATGGCAGATTATATAGTAGATTTTCTCGCGGCGCACGGAGTGACAGACTGCTTCACAGTCGTAGGGGGCGGAGCAATGCACTTGAATGATGCTTTTGGACATGATGAGAGGATACAGTGTATCTATAATCATCATGAGCAGGCCTGCGCTATTGCGGCGGAGGCCTATGCTAGGCTGGAAAACAGGATTGCCGCCGTATGTGTGACCACAGGCCCTGGCGGAACCAATGCAATCACAGGCGTTGTGGGGGGATGGCTGGATTCCATCCCCATGTTTGTTGTAAGCGGACAGGTCAGATATGATACAACGGCAAGATATGCGGAGCGATTTACAGGCGGTCTGCCTCTGCGCGCAGTGGGTGATCAGGAATTTGATATTACGAAATCCGTGGAATGTATGTGTAAGTACGCGGTGATGCTGGAAGAGTCCACAGACATCAGGTATATATTGGAGAAGGCCTGGCACCTTGCGACTACCGGGCGTCCGGGACCGGTTTGGGTGGATGTTCCGGTGAATTATCAGGGGATGCTTATAGAAACGGACGAATTGAGGGGATACGATATTGACGAGAGAGAAGAAGAACTTCCGAAGCCGGTATCGGATGAGATTATAGATGCGGTGCTTGCCGAAATAAGCAAAGCGAAAAGACCCGTCATTTACGCAGGGGGCGGTGTGCGTATCTCGGGAGGGTTTGAGGTATTCAGGAAAGTTGTGGATAAGCTGGGAGTCCCTGTGGTGACTTACTGGAACAGCATTGATCTGATAGAGGATGAGCATAGCCTCTATTGTGGCCGGGGTGGCAATATGGGGGACAGGGCCGGCAATTTTGCCGTGCAGAATGCAGATCTGGTTGTTGCAATAGGCACCCGGATCAGTATCCGGCAGGTAGGTTATAATTGGAAAACATGGGCGAGAGAAGCAAAAGTGATCATGGTGGATATTGACCAGGCGGAATTGAAAAAGCCCACGATTCATGTGGATATGCCAATATGGGCGGATGCCGGGGATTTTTTGGATGCGCTTAACAGGCGGATAGGAGATGATGCAGGGCCGGTTTCAAAAGAGGAATGGTGGAGAGAGCAGTGCCGGACATGGAAAAAACGCTATCCCGTCACCCTAAAGCGCCATTGGAAAGAGAACGGAGAGACAGCGAATGTATTTGCTTTTATCAGATATTTAAGCGAAAGTCTTCCGGAGGGAAGCCTTACAGCAGTGAGCAACGGAGCCTGCTGTGTTGTTGGGCATCAGGATTGGTGTATAAAAAAAGATACAAGATTTATTATAAATAATGCGATCGCCAGTATGGGCTATGGGATTCCGGCGGCAATAGGCGTGTGTATTTCAGGCGGCCGGAAAGAGACAATCTGCCTGGAGGGCGACGGGAGTATCATGATGAATCTGCAAGAGCTGCAGACGATTGTGACGAATCAATTGCCAATTAAGCTGTTTCTTATTAATAATGCAGGTTATCACAGCATTCGCCAGACGCAGAATAACCTATTCAGGGAGCATAGTAAGGTTGGGATAGGACCTGAAAGCGGGGATCTGTCTTTTCCTGATTATCGAAAAATAGCGGAAGCATTCGGTTATCCCTACTTTTGCGCACACAGTAATGAAGAGATGAAGGAAGCCGTACAGGAAGTGCTGGCACAGCCAGGATTTGCTTTTTGCGAGATATTTACAGATACAGAACAGGTGTGGGAGCCTAAGAGCGCGACCAGACGTCTTTCGGATGGCAGGCTGGTGAGTCCGCCATTGGAGGATCTGGCACCATTTTTGAGTAGGGAAGAGCTGGCGGAAAATATGTTTATTGATATGGTTGAAGAGTAAGCTGCTATGTAATAAAATATTCGTTGAGTTCCTTGAAAGGGCAAAACAAAATGTGTAATTTGATATTTTCGGGTTTTGTAATAATATTATTATTGTGTATATTGTTCATGGGAGTGAAAGCGGATGCGAAGAGCGAAAAAACAATTATATTACAGCGCTTTAATAATCTGAGAGGATTCTTTGCCATAGAGATCATAATTGGGCATGTGGTTAGATACGAGAAGACGATCTTATATGCTCTCGGGAAATTTATGATCATTTCAGTAGCGTTCTTTTTCTTTGTTTCGGCTTGGGGATTATCATATTCTTTTCGAGTGAAAGACAACTATTTAAAAGGATTTTTAAGAACTAAATGCTGTTATCTGCTGGGCCTGATTATCGTGGCATACGGCTTTAATGTAGTTGTCTCCTTGCTTGTACCGGTACAGACCGGATATTATATGGGGATTAATTCCATAGTCCCTTTTTTCCTTCAAGGGACTAATTGGTATCTGTGGGTATTGTTATTTTTCTATATTTTGTTTTATCTGGTGTTCAGGTATTTCCAAAGGAACAGATGGCTGTATTTTTTTGTGATAGTGGCTGTTTTGACTGCACTTTTATTTAGAGCAGGATGGCCGCAAGGGTGGTATGCTTCTGCGTTTGCTTTTCCGTTTGGACTATTTTATGAAGAATACTATGAAAAATGTAATAAACTCCTTTACAGCAAAAAGGGAGGTGCCCTTACTTTATTGCTTATATTACTGGGGATAAGCAGTCAATTATTGGGTCAGGATAGTTTAATCGGAATGGTATATTTGAGGAATATCATGTGTATTGCCGGACTTATTATTTTGATTTATGTGCTACATATTTTTGATTTTAATAATCGAGGGCTCCAGGTATTGACAGAGTATTCCACAGAATTATATCTTTTCCAGTTTATATATCTGAGAATTTCCGAAGCAAGTCAGTGGGACTACAAATTCAGAATGCTATTTGTCATTACGCTGACAGCAGTTACTGCTTTCTTTATGCATATGGTAATTAATAGGGCCAGAGTTTACCTGAAAAGATAAGGAGAAACCTAAAAATGGACTTTTCATACTTACTATTGATCCAGCGCATCCGGGAGGCCTGCGGAGGTATCTTCGATTCCCTGATGCTGAACATCACCTCGCTGGCAAACGGGATCATAACTTATCTGCTGCTCGGGGCAGTTTACTGGTGCATGGATAAGCGGGCAGGGCAGTTGATGGCATTGAATGTTTCGATCGCCAGCACATTGAACCAGTTTGTCAAAAATATTTTACGGATAGAGCGCCCCTGGGTACGGGATGCAAGAATTGTGCCGGTACCGGAGGCAATTTCCGGCGCGGGGGGATATTCTTTTCCGAGCGGACATACCACCCGGGCGACAGCGGTATGGGGGTCTCTCGGAGAAGCCCTGCGAAAGAAAAAGCTAAAAGCAGTTTCTGCAGCCTGCTGGCTGGTGGTTCTGGGAGTTGGATTTTCAAGAAATTATCTGGGAGTCCATACCGCGAAAGATGTGCTGGCGGCATTGCTGGCGGGAATTATCATGATATTGCTCCTGGACAGAGTGATGATTTGGGCCGATAAAAGCAAAAATAATGATATTGCCGTAGCAGTCATCGGGTGCCTTATCTGCTTTCTGCCTATGTTGAAGGTAGGATGCCTTGCAAATGCAGGGGCAGGGATAGGCTTTTTGATTGGCTGGGTGCTGGAAAGGCATTTTGTACAGTTTGAGACAGAAACGGAATGGTCTCACAGATGTGTACGTTTTGCAGTAGGAGGGACGGGCATTGTATTTATTCTTACGGTGCTGCAAGGACTGCTGAACCAGGTGATGGAAGGGAAGTATGCGGGTTTCTTCACCAGTTTTTCGGTGGCACTGTTTATCATGGTGGTATACCCGTTCTTCTTTTGTAAGAAGGAAAGATATAAGGCCGGAGTTGGAATACTGTCAGTTGCGTTGGTTGGGATGGTGATTTTTGCTTTCGGGTGGCAGCAGCATTTAAGGCAAATCGTGGACACGGAGATTGCTGCGGCAGAGGTGGATGAGCCGGCAGAGAATGCAGCGGTTTCTGTAAACATTCCCTTCATTATTGCCCATCGCGGTTATTCCTCCGTGTTCCCCGAAAATACCCTGGCGGCCTTTGCAGGGGCATTGGACATAGGGGTTGACTATATTGAGCTGGATGTCCAGCTCAGCAGGGACGGGCAGGTCATTGTAATGCATGATGACAGTCTGAAACGGACTACAGGAGTGGATGGCTCTCCGACTGAATTTACTGTTGAGGAGTTGGCAGGATTGGATGCGGGAAGCTGGTTTGACGCTTCGTTTGCAGGGGAAAAGATTCCAACGCTGGAGGAGGCGCTTAATCTGATCAGGGATACGGAGTGCGGCGTATATCTGGAACTGAAGGATATTGGCGAAACGGAAGGGTTTGTGGAGTCTGTACTGGAGGTTGCCGAAAAATGTGGGATGACGCAGCGGTGTTTATTTGCATCCTTTCAGTATGATTATCTGGCCCGGCTTAAGGAACTGGATGGAAATCTTGCAACGTTGTATAACACTTCCTCGGGAAAGACCAGCCTGCCGGAGGAGTTTCCGGCCGACTATTACGGTTTAAACCTTGATACGATACGTCAGGAAACCGTGAAAGCGATCCATGAGGCAGGAAAGCAGGCTTTCGTGTGGACGGTCAATACGCCTTCGCAGATGACAAATGTACAGGCCATGGGGATTGACGGTATTGTGACCAATGATCCGGGTGTGGCGAAGGTAATACTTCATCCGGAATATAAATATCTGGCAGAAAATTATGAGGGCTCTTTTACCATGCCGGGCCTCTACGAACCGGATTTGCCGGAGAAATTCGACGATATGGTCGTGCAGGGCTTTACCAAGGCAGGGAATGTCCTGGCGGTATCTGCTTACAGTAAATCCGGAGAGTATGACAGTATCCTTTATGTCATGGACTTGAATGGAAAGCTGCTGAAAACCGTAGATTTGAGGTTTAAGGCGCACACTGGCGGGATTGCTTATGATGAAGAGCATGATCTGTTGTGGGTGACTGGGCCTGAGGGAAAGGTGTACGCCATCACCTGGTCGGATGTGATGGCAGAGGTTTATGACGGCGAGATTCAGGTGGAATTTGACGCGGGCCTGCTGAACCATGGCGGGGCGAAGGTCGCATCTTTTCTCACTATATTTGAGGGACAACTGTTTGTGGGCTCCTATTTTGACGGAGGGAATGGAACGCTGAACACGTATTCCCTTGCGGATGTAAAAAATCCTGAGCTGGTATCGTCGGCTGTGATACCGCAGAGAATTCAGGGAGTTACGTTTAAGAGGGAAGCCGGTACGGACAATGGTTTTATGTTTTTGAGTCAGGGGTATCAGACAGAGGACTCCTGTCTGTTGAAATTCCGGTATGACGAAGAGACAGAAGAATATGCAGAGCCTTTGGAGAGCCATGTGCTTCCGGAAGGGGCTGAGCAGATCCAGATGTCAGGACGGGGGATGTATCTTTTATTTGAGTCAGCGGTGAGACCGTATCGGCCTACGGCAAGGATCCCCAATGACCAGATTTACCTTGTGAGGGAATAGGAACTGAAAAAGATTGAGAAACTGATTATGGTAGAATATAATGGAAGAACGATATGGATGAATGAGAGGTTAGCGTGATGCAGGTTGTTATTCTGGCAGGAGGCTCAAAAAGTACGCTCAGCGATGACAGAGAAGGGATTCCCAAGCCCATGGTGGAAATCGGGGACAGACCTCTTCTGTGGCATATTATGAAGCAATATAGCTCTATGGGATTCAAGGATTTTATTGTTTGCGGCGGTTATAAAGTGAGTTATATCAAAAATTATTTTCGGGATTATTATATCTATCAGTCAGATATTACTGTCGACCTGGCAACAAACCAAATAGAAGTCCACAGGAAGAGGACGGAGGACTGGAGGGTAACCGTAGCGGATACGGGCATTTTTTCCGCTACAGGACAAAGAGTCAGTCTGGCGAAAAGATATATTGACGAGGACATGTTTCTGGTAACTTATGGAGACTGTCTTTCGGATATTGATTTAAATGCGCTTGTAGAATTTGCCAGAGAGAAGGACAGGCTGGTAACCATGGTGGTTGCCCATCCCACGGGGAGAAGTGCGACGCTGTCGGTGGGAGAAGGAGATCTATTGAAAGGGATGAAGCCGATGGAAGGAGAGGACATTTTTTCATGGGCAAATGCCTGTACTTATGTTCTGAAAAAGGAAGTTTTTCATTATTTGAACGGCAATTATGAATTGGACAAGCAGCTTCTGCCGGCACTATCCTTAAAGCATGAGGTGGCTGTTTATAGGCATGAGGGATTTTGGTGCCCTGTGGAAACAAAGCGGGATAAGGTTGACCTGGAGACTCGCTGGAATATGGGAGTGGCACCGTGGAAGGTATGGAGCGAATGAAAGTAGTTATTTTAGCCGGCGGTATGGGAACCAGGATCAGTGAAGAATCACGGATGAAGCCTAAGCCTATGGTCGAGATAGGGAACAGGCCTATTATTTGGCATATCATGAAATGGTATGCTTCCTTTGGATTTCAGGAATTTATTGTCTGTTGTGGTTACAAAGGGCATATCATAAAAAATTATTTTGTCAATTATTATGATTATCAGGAGGATGTTACTTTTGAACTGAAACGGGAAAAGAGCAGCATTGATGTTTGTTGTAAAGAACCATGGAAGGTTACATTGGTCAATACGGGATTAAAAACGCTGACATCAGGAAGATTATTGAAAGTGTGGGACTATATTGGGGATGAAGCATTTATGCTCACATATGGAGATGGGGTTTCCGATGTGGACATTAAGAGATTGATCGAGTGTCATAAGCAGAGTGGAAAGCTGGTTACAATCACTATGACTCAACCTGAGGGGAGGTTCGGCGCGATTCAGGTAGATGAAGAGGGGAGTGTTCACGGATTTAAGGAAAAAGCGCGAAAGGATCAATCCTTTGTAAATACGGGGTTCATGGTGATGGAACCGGGAGTATTTGATTATCTGGGAAACGGAACCGAGATGCTGGAGGCTGCCCCTTTTGAAAAACTGGCAGAGGATAATCAAATGAATGCATATAAACACGAAGGATTCTGGTCACCGATGGACACAATGCATGACAGGGCTTATCTGGACGGATTGTGGCGAAAAGGAACAGCACCCTGGAGAGTAAGAGAATAGAGGAGAAAAAGATATGTTTGAACAAATGAGTGAAGAACAGGCCAGAGACCAGATTCTTGCCATGGTTAAGGAATACTATGAACAGTATCGCAGCAAGAAAGAACCTTATAAGGAGGGGCAGAGGATCCCTTATGCTTCCCGGGTTTATGACAGTACAGAGATGACAAATCTGGTGGACAGTGCGCTGGAATTCTGGCTTACATCCGGAAGGTATACGGAGAAATTTGAGACGGATTTTGCAGAGTATTTGAAAATCAAGTATTGCTCCCTTGTAAATTCAGGCTCTTCGGCAAATCTTCTTGCCTTTATGGCGCTTACTTCACCTTTGCTTAAGGAGCGCAGGATAGGCAGGGGGGACGAGGTCATTACGGTGGCGGCAGGCTTTCCCACCACAATCGCGCCGATTGTCCAGTACGGCGCGGTTCCGGTTTTTGTAGATGTTACGATTCCCCAGTATAACATTGATACAGATATGCTGGAGAAGGCACTATCAGAAAGAACCAAGGCGGTGATGATTGCACATACCCTGGGTAATCCTTTCGACTTGAAGGCGGTAAGGGACTTTTGCGACAGGAACCATTTATGGCTGATCGAGGATAACTGCGATGCGTTGGGTTCAGAATATGAGATGGATGGGAAACGGTATCTGACAGGTACGGTGGGGGATATAGGGACTTCCAGCTTTTATCCGCCGCATCATATGACCATGGGGGAAGGAGGGGCTGTATATACAAACGATCCTCTGCTGCACAAAATTGTCCGGTCTTTTCGGGATTGGGGGAGGGACTGCGTATGTCCTTCCGGTAAAGATAACCTCTGTGGTCACCGGTTCGATCGGCAATACGGAGAGCTGCCTCTGGGATATGACCATAAGTATGTCTATTCCCATTTTGGATATAATCTGAAAGCAACGGATATGCAGGCGGCTATTGGCTGTGCGCAGCTTGAAAAATTCCCGGGCTTTGTGGAGAGGAGACGGCGGAATTTTGCGTATCTGTATGAGGGGATGAGGGAAGTGGAGGACTGGTTTATTTTACCTCAGCCCTGTCCGGGTTCCGTTCCCAGTTGGTTTGGATTTATGTTGACCTGCCGGCAAGGTGTCTGCAGAAATAAAGTGGTTCCTTTTATTGAAAGTAAGGGGATTCAGACAAGAATGCTTTTTGCGGGAAATATAACGAAGCATCCATGCTTTGATGAAATGCGGCAGAGCGGGGAAGGCTACCGGATTGTCGGCGGACTGACAAATACGGATACGATCATGCATAATTCTTTCTGGATAGGAGTTTATCCGGGAATGACAGACGAAATGCTGGATCACATGATCAATACAGTGAAGGAATCCGTAAAAAAATAGAAGACAAAAAGGGATTAAGAAATGACAGATTTATCTTTCTACAGGGGAAAAAGGGTTTTGATAACAGGACATAGCGGTTTTAAGGGATCCTGGATGAGCGAGGTGTTACTGAAAGCAGGCGCCGACGTGACAGGCTATGCCTTAGAGCCACCTACAGAGCCGTCCTTATTTCGGCTGCTTTCCTTAGATTCAAAAATAAAATCCATAAAAGGCGATATTCGCGATCTGGAAACTCTGAAAAAGACTTTTGATGATGTGAAGCCGGAGATCGTCATTCATATGGCGGCACAGCCAATTGTACGGGAATCGTATCAAAGCCCTGTTTATACTTATGAAGTGAATGTGATGGGAACGGTAAATGCTCTGGAAAGCATCAGACTGAGTGATTCTGTAAAATCCTTTGTGAATGTAACAACGGATAAAGTATATAAAAATAAGGAATGGGAATGGGGGTATCGTGAAAATGAGGAACTAAATGGCTATGACCCGTATTCCAACTCAAAATCCTGCTCGGAACTTTTGACGGAAAGCTATCGAAATTCTTTTTTTATGGACAGGGAGACTGCGATTTCTACTATGAGGGCGGGAAATGTGATCGGTGGCGGTGATTTCGCCAGTGACCGTATTGTTCCGGACTGTGTCAGGGCGGCAAGTGAAAAAAAGGATATTATTGTCAGAAATCCATACTCTACCAGACCTTATCAGCATGTTTTGGAGCCTGTAATGGCTTATTTGATGGTGGCGGAAAGGCAGTACCATGATAAGGGGCTTGCGGGAAGCTATAATGTGGGGCCGGATGAAGCCGATTGCTGGACCACAGGAAGACTGGTGTCTTTGTTTTGTGAGCAGTGGAATGAGATGATGAAAGCGGATATTGCGTGGAGAAATGTAAGTGACAAAGGCCCTCACGAGGCCGGATTTTTGAAGCTGGACTGCTCGAAAATAAAAAGAGTATTTGACTGGCGGCCCAGGTGGAACGTGGAAGAAGCCATGTGTAAAATCATGGAATGGAACCAGGAGTATTTTGGTAAAGGCGATGTTTGTAGGATAGTAGATCAGCAGATAGAGGATTATATTAAGGGCAGGTGATAAGAAACACGGATCGCGGTTTCAAGCCACACTTTGAAAGGAATCAAAATGATATTTAATCCGGCCTTATTCTTATTCTTTTTTTTGATTGTAATTAGTATATATTATGTGATACCCCTTAAACTGCGAAATAGCTGGCTGCTTTTCACTAGCTATTTCTTTTGTTTGACTTATAATCTTCAATCTTTGCTTGTTTTGGTTTATTCCACAGTTGTCAGTTATTTTATTGGTCTGCTCATAGACAGGATAGCTGAAAGCCGTCTCTCAAAGAAAGGAGCGGTAATATGTCTGTGGAGTGGTATTGCGCTTTGTATTCTTCCTTTGATCATAAATAAAGCAGACAAGAATAGTCTGTTTGTGCTGATTGGGATTTCCTTTTATACCTTACAGGAAATTGGATATATGACAGATATTTATTTCCATAAGAGAGAGGTAGAGCATAATTTTATAAACTATGCTGTTTTTGTTGCATTTTTTCCCAAATTAGTATCCGGACCGATAGAAAGAAGTAATGATTTGCTGGATCAGATAGAAAACATATCACAGCCTGCTTTTGATTATGATAGGGCCAGAGAAGGATTCGAACTGATTTTGTGGGGATATTTTCAGAAAAGTGTTATTGCCGACAGCTTTTCGCATTATGTGGACAAGGTGTATGGGCAATGGGAAGGTTACACAGGAGCAACGATTCTATTAGCAACTTTTCTTTTTGCATTTCAGTTATATGCAGATTTTTCAGGATATACCAATATAGCATTAGGTGCTGCTCAGGTAATGGGACTTAGATTGCGGAAAAATTTCAGTCAGCCGTATCTGGCGGTCAGTATAAAGGATTTCTGGAGAAGATGGCACATCAGCCTGTCAAAATGGCTTCGCGATTATATATACATCCCATTAGGCGGGAATCGTGGAGGAAAAGTAAAAAAATATACTAATTTACTGATTACATTCCTGGTCAGTGGTATATGGCATGGCGGAAGCTGGAGTTTTCTGGCATGGGGGACGATTCATGGTGGGTATCAGGTTTTGGAGGATTATTTCCGTGGCATCAGAGAAAAATCAGAAAAGCAAGACCGACAGAGGATGATTCTGACATTCATGAGTCAGCTGCGTGTTTTTATCATGGTGAATATAGCATGGATTTTTTTCAGGGCCAGCGGTCTTAAGGCGGCTCTTGGTATGTTGCATAAAAGTATTTTCGATTTTAGTGCGGGGAATCTGGCAACAGATATTTTCAGAACTCTTAATTTAAACGGGATTAATATATGTATTGGATTTGTTTTTATATTATTAATCATTACCGTGGATATATTGCATGAAAATAATATTCATATTAGAATATTGCTAAACAGGCAAAATATAGTATTGCGCTGGATATGCTATATGGGAGCGCTTCTTATATTAACATTTGTAGGATTGAGGCGATGTGGATTAAAAGCATCCAATTTTATTTATATGAAGTTTTGAATTTATTTGAGGAAGAGTGATGAGAAAGTTTTATCTTAAAGTAATCGTTTTTATTGGTTTATATTTAACGGTTGTATTTGCATTTTTAGTGTTATCTGCACAGGAGAAGTGGAGTATGCTCATTGCGGATGCTACTTTGAGCGGGGAGTATGCTTATGAGGATTTTGGTGCGGCTGAGATCGTTCCTTATATCCGGAGAGTACAGGAGCAGGGGGAGCATACGAAATTGGTGATAGGAGACAGCGTATGCAATCAGCTATTTGAGAGATATCACGATATAAATGATGTTTACTGTATCAGCGGGACAAACCAGGCAATATCTTTGGCGGGACAATATATTTTGGCAGAGGAATTCATTAAGAGCCATAAAGAGATCAAGGATATTTATTTGTTTTTGGTGATGGGAAGCCTTGCAACAGATTATGGTGTTCAACTGGGATATCAATATGCAGTAATGCCTTTTGTGGAAACGGAAACCATTGACAACCTGGATAAAGATACGCTTGCCAAGATAGCTGATATTTATGGTGGGATATTCTGTAGAAAAGAAGTTGTGGAAATGATTGATGCTTCTCCGCTGAATATGAAACTGTATTTGAATTTACTGGTGGAAAAACAGAGGATTTTTCCCGCTGAGTCTGGTGCTCTGATCTCAGATGAGACCTATAAATATCTGGAGAAAATATATTTGCTTTGTGAAGAAAACGAGATTACCTTACATCTAGTGCCAGGGCCCCATGCGGATACAGAGAGACAGCATAAATTAGAAGGTCAGATTCGGGATGTTTTGGAAGCAAATGGAGATAAATTGGGATTGATAAATTATTTGGATCAAATTGTATACTATCCGGAATGGATGTTTCGAGATGGGACGCATTTTGACGAAAAAAAGTTAGAAGATAATTTTTTTCAGGAGTTGGCATTGACATATTTACCCAATATTAACACAGAACAGGCGGGGAGGAGCCATTGATGAAAAAATTAAACGGAACCGTAATCGTCACATACCGTTGTAATGCGCGCTGTAATATGTGCAACCGCTATAAAAAGCCTTCTTTGCCACAGGAGGAAATTTCTCTTGATGTTATCAGGAAACTTCCTCCCATGTATTTTACCAATATCACAGGCGGGGAGCCGTTTATACGGACAGATTTGAAGGATATTGTGCGGGAGCTTTCCCAAAAGAGCGACAGGATCGTCATATCTACCAACGGTTTTTTTACTGATAGGATTGTGGAGTTGTGCAGAGAATTTCCAAACGTTGGAATCCGTATTTCCATTGAGGGCCTGGAGGAGACAAATAATAAGATCCGGGGGCTTGAGGACGGGTTTAACCGTGGATATTCTACGCTGAAAAAGCTGGTGGAAATGGGAATGAAGGATGTGGGCTTTGGTATGACGGTGCAGGACGCCAATGCCAAAGATCTGGTGGCACTCTATGATCTCTCCAATGAAATGAATATGGAATTTGCCACGGCTTCCCTGCATAACTCCTTTTACTTTGTGGAAGCGAAAAATATTATTCATGACCGGCCTATGGTGGCAAAGGAGTTTGAAAATCTGATCAATGAACTGCTAAAGTCAAAGAGCCCCAAGAAATGGTTCCGTGCCTATTTTAATCATGGGCTGATCAATTATATTTACGGGCAAAAAAGACTGCTGCCCTGCGATATGGCTTTTGATACCTTCTTTATAGATCCTTACAGTGACGTTATGCCGTGTAACGGGACAAAGGATAAAGAGGTGATGGGGAACCTGAAGGAATGCGGAACCTGGGAGGAACTCTGGGAAAGTCCCCGGGCCGAAGAGGTACGTAGGAAAGTAAGGCGCTGTGACAGAAACTGTTGGATGATCGGTTCCGTTTCCCCGGCCATGCATAAATATATCTGGGCTCCCGTGTGGTGGATTATAAGGCATAAGCTGAAGTTCTGGACAGGTAAAAAATACAGTATGTATGAAAATAAAGTAGTGGCGGATTACAGAGACGGAAAGGTGTCGAAAGAAGAACTGGACGCCTGCTCTACCTGCGACAGGAATGCTGTCGCCAATGACGGGCTGTCAAGAGCTTCAAGGGAGATGCTGAAATGAAAACAGTTTCCTTAATACTTACGACCTATAACAGTGCCGGGAATCTGATCCGTACCCTGGAAAGTATAGAAAAACAGGATTATCCTAAGATAGAAGTGATTATTAAGGATGGCGGTTCCAGGGATGATACGATAGAGATTATCAAAAAATATAAGGAATCAAGCCACAACAGGGTAATCTGGACTTCTAAGGCGGATACAGGGATATATGATGCCATGAACCAGGGGTATCAGCTCTCGGCGGGGGATATCATTGTATTTTTTAACGATATTTTTTTGCAGAGGGATGTAATATCCAAAATGGTCAGGCTGATCGAGGACGATCCGGAATGCGTGGGAGCCCATGCGGATTTGATATATGCCACAGAAGAAAAGGTAGTCAGGTACTGGAAGATGGGGCCGCAAAAGAGCCTGCAGACAGGATGGCTGCCGGGACATCCTACGATGTTTCTTAAAAGAGAAATTTATGAAAAATACGGCTTATATAGTCTGAAGTACAGAATTTCCTCGGACTACGAGTTTATGATCCGCTTCCTGAAGGATAAGGAAAACCGGCTGGTCTATCTGCCGGAAACGATTATCAGAATGTTCTATGGAGGAACCAGCAATTCCAGTCTGGGAAGCTATCTGACTTCTCTGAGGGAAGGGCATATGGCGCTTAAGGAGAACGGAATAAAAGGGGCAATAGTGATTGATATTTTGAGAACCTGCAGGGTGCTGATGCAGTTTGTCAGGAAGGATTCGATAACAGAGTAAAATTGAGAGAGGAGTTAGCAATGTTTGGTTTAACCAATGATAATCCGCTAAAGAAATACGAAGAAGAAACCACTAAAATGTCCCAAATGATTGATCTGCTGAAAAGAATGATAAGGTATGTTCAGAATACGCCGCAGGAAGAAACCCCATCAGAGATGACGAATAAGCTAAACCTTTTGAAAGAACTTGTGTGGCTGGAAGAAATGCAGAGATTCGATGAGACCAGGGAGGCCGTGAAAGCCTGCATTTTATCCGGAAACGATTTACCAGCGGGAATTTCTCTTACGGAATGGGAAGTCGAAGTAGAAATTCGGGGAGAGGAATATGAGCAGTTAGTTTTACCGGGGTGCGAACCGGAACCGGCAGAGGGAAATGGCGTACACCGGGAAAAGAAAAAAGTAACCTTACGCCTGTTCCGCAGAGAGCGCACTTATGTAAAAACGGCTGAAGCGAGGCAGTGGGCAGAGATACTGCAGGATTTGGATCATAAGTGGCTCAGTGATTTTCACAGATATTTGAATACGGATGTAGCGAAGAATGCCAAAAAAGCAGTTTTGGCCCAAAAGCTTGTGGAGTGGATTGAAGAGTACCCCCTACAGATTCTTTTGGCATTGGATGAACCGTCCGTAAGGCTCCTGAAGAAAACGGCGGAGCAAAAGGAGGGGGAGAGAATTGTCATTGATGAAAAGAAAATAGACGATTATCTTCTGCTTGCTAATGTGGGGATGATTGAGCTGAGAGTGATTGAGGAGGAAGGCTTGCTGCACTTTGGCATATCTGTGCCGGCGGAAGTAAGGGATAGGCTTCTTCCTGCATGGAAAGCGATCGAGTGGGAAGGTTTGGAACATGACAGCCTAAGCGTATATTTGTCAGGGGAAGCAAAGAAAAAGGCGTATACTGTGAAAGAATTGCAGAGGGCATTCGATGAGTTTTTTGACAGGATTCTGTTAATCGCTCATTTTTATGGGCTTGTGGAAGCGGAGGAAAGCAGACGGATATTTGGTCAGGTTTTTCAGACAGAGGTTCTTTTAAAGGAATTCATGCGGTTTGCTTATCTGAAAGGCACTCTTCATCAGGAAATCATAACCGGAGTTAACCGGATAACAGGAGAGATGTTTATTGGAAGGTCAGGACTTCATATTGACGAGATCATTTTGAAACGGGAGAAGTACTGCAGGGATATAACGTATCCGGCCGTGACGGAAGACGAAATGGAAGAGGCGCTTTGGGGCGCAGAGGCAATATGGAGGTCAATTCGTGAGTTCCTCGAAGGCCGGGAATCGGAAAGCGCAGAAACAGGCGAGATTTTTGAGATTGCCGGCAACATGGTGACAAACGGCAGCAGCGTGGCGGAAGTGATGGAATATCTGCTTGAATGGTATGAAGTAGAGAACCCGGTGAAGAGAGGGATGCTGTGGCGGCTTTTGGTTCTGGCCTGCCTTTCCGCTCCATTGCCAATGTTAAAAGGCTACAGCAGGGACATGTTTCAAGATAACTATGGAAAGTACCTGTATTTGGAGATGTTTCGTGAGACGGGCAAAAAAATCAGGAGGGCTTCTCTTTATGAACTGCCCGTGAAGGTCCAGGAAAAACTGGCGGATTTGATTCTTATGTCTGAAAGGGCAAGCTATTTTGACATAGCTTCTGAAGAAGAGAAGCTTCCAAAGGAATGTATGCAGAATGAGGAGATTAAGCTGTTTTTGTTTGTAAACCGCATGGCCCCTTATCAGAAAATACAGGATCCCATGCTGAAGGAGAGGGAAAAGCTGAAGTTGCGGGATATGGCAGCCGGATTGTGCGAGGAATGCAGGGATAGTGAAACCACGGATCTGATCCTCAAAATATGCAATAAGAATGGAATCATAAATTACCTGTCAGGAGAGGGAAGCCTGCGGAGGGGAAATCCCGTGGGAGAGAATGCGTATGAAGACGATGATTATGCGGCGCCGGAACCGGTAGTTAAACCGGCAAAAATTTACCCCAATGACCCGTGTCCCTGTGGCAGCGGTAAAAAATATAAAAAGTGCTGTGGAAGAAAGGCATAAGAAAGGAGTGGGGCGGGATAATGGGAGTTTATCTGAATGGGAAGAATGCGTATGGACTTTTCCGGGAGGCTTTTTCTTTGACCTATTTTGTGGATAAGACAGACATTTTGAACGAATTTGTGCCAATACTGGAATTAAAAAACGACTCGTACGAAAGAAGCGGGATATTACGGGGCAGAAGCCTTAAATATATTTCCATTACCAGACCGCGCCGCTTTGGCAAGACGATGATGGCGAATACGATAGCGTCTTTTTTTGGAAAGGGAGTGGATAGCAGTAAGGAGTTCGAAAGGCTTAAGGTGTCGGGGTATGCCTGGTATAAAAGGCATCTGAATCAACATAATGTGATTCACATCATGTTTAACGAGGCGCCCAGGGAGTGCAGATCATACAGTTCTTATATATCCAGGATAGAAGAAGGTCTGATGGATGATCTTCGAATAGAATATCCGGATGTTCCAATCAGGGAAAGGGATGCCGTATGGGACGCTTTGAAAAAAATTTATGAATATGGTAATGAGGATAAGTTTATTTTTGTGTTGGATGAGTGGGATTATATCTACCATCAGGATTTTGTTACGGAGCAGGACAAAGGGAGCTTTACAAGATTTCTAAGCAACCTGCTGAAGGATAAGGCCTATGTGGAGATGGCCTATATGACAGGAATACTTCCTATATCAAAGTATTCCAGCGGATCTGAACTGAATATGTTCTGTGAATATACTATGGTAAACGAAGAAAAATATGGGGAATATTTTGGGTTTACGGATGAGGAGGTAGACGATCTTTATGCAATATATCAGAGGCAGGATATTCAGAACCCCCATGTCACACGGGAGGGGCTTCGTATCTGGTATGACGGCTATCACACGAAGAGTGGAAAACGTATGTATAATCCAAGATCCGTAGTACTTGCTCTGATGAACAATAATCTGGGTAATTACTGGACAAATTCAGGCCCATATGACGAGTTATTTTATTATGTAGGTGCAAATGTGGATGCCGTGAAAGAGGACGTGGGTCTTATGATCGCAGAGATTCCGGTTCCGGCGAAGGTGCAGGAATATGCCGCCACATCGACGGAACTGAAGACGCGGGATGAGATTTTTTCGGCGATGGTGGTTTATGGCTTCCTGAATTATGAGGATGGCTGCGTATCTATTCCGAATAAAGAACTGATGGATCGCTTTTCGGATATGGTCAGGCGGGAGCCGTCTTTGGGCAATGTCTATCGTCTGACAAGGGAATCGGGCAGGATGCTTTTGGCTACGAAAGCCGGTGACACCAAAACGATGACGGAGATTCTGCAGTATGTCCATAATACGGAGAGTCCCCTGCTGATATACAGTCACGAGTCAGAATTGGCTTTGGTGATTAAATGGGCGTATTTGCAGGCTATTGATTATTATCGAATTGAGCGGGAGGATAAAGCCGGTGTGGGGTATGTGGATTATATTTTTTATCCGTTCAGGCGGGATGATGATGCAATTATTATAGAGTTGAAGGTAAATCATACGGCAGAGGAAGCAATTCAACAGATTAAAGACCGCCGGTATGCGCTTAAATTTGAGGGTAAAATCGGTGAAAAGCCGGAATACACAGGAAGGATCCTTGCGGTAGGGATTGTCTATGATAAGGAGGATAAGAGAAAACGCCATCAGTGCAAGGTGGAGGTGCTGCGGGAAAAGCTGAAGTAAGAGGATGAGTTTGAAATAAGAAAGGCGGAAACGAAATGAAGGTATTAGTGACAGGTGTGGCAGGCCAGCTTGGCCATGATGTGATGAATGAACTGGCAAAGAGAAATTATGAAGGCGTAGGCTCGGATATTGCGCCGGTGTACAGCGGCGCCGACGACGGCACGGCGGTTACGGCAATGCCTTATGTACAGATGGACATTACGGAAAAAGATGCCGTGGAAAAGAAAATTCTGGAGCTGAGGCCGGATGTCGTGGTACATTGTGCGGCCTGGACGGCGGTTGATTTGGCGGAGGACGAGGATAAGGCAGAAAAGGTGCATCAGGTCAATGGAGTAGGCACGGAAAATATTGCACTTGCCTGTAAAAAGGCAGATTGTAAGATGGTTTATCTCTCTACGGATTATGTGTTCGACGGGCAGGGAACCGCGCCATGGGAGCCTGACTGCAAAGACTATCAGCCCTTAAGCGTTTACGGGCGGACGAAGCTGGAGGGAGAGCAGGCGGTAGCGGCAAATCTGGAGAAGTATTTTATCGTCCGTATTGCCTGGGTTTTTGGCGTCAATGGCAAGAATTTTATCAAGACAATGTTAAGCCTTGGTAAAACCTATGATCAGATCAGGGTGGTCTCCGATCAAATCGGGACGCCGACTTATACCTATGATCTGGCAAGACTTCTGGTGGATATGACAGAGACGGACAAATACGGTTATTATCATGCAACCAATGAGGGGGGATATATTAGCTGGTATGATTTTACCAGAGAAATTTTCCGGCAGGCGGCACAGTTGGGGCATTCGGAGTATGGCAGGGAGAATTTGGCGGTGATTCCGGTTACTACGGAGGAATATGGTATTTCCAAGGCAAAAAGGCCTTTTAATTCCAGGCTGGATAAGAGCAAGCTGACAGCTAATGGATTTGAACCGCTGCCCACATGGCAGGATGCGCTGCACAGGTATTTGCAGGAGATTGAATTTTAAAAGAATTTTATACGGGCATGCAGTAACTTCTGTAGAATATTTTTATAAAGGGGGCTTTCGCGTAAGGAAACTAGCGCGAAAGCTCCTTATTTTTTACCCAAATGTAGTTCCTTATATTAAAATATAGTTATTCCAAATAAAAATACATATGCGAAAGGAAGGAATAACTATGAGAACAGTTTTGATCATTGAGGACAATGCTGCCAGTATGGAGATGCTGGCGAAAATCGTGAATGAGGTGGATCCGGAAATTGTGGTTCACAGGGCGGTCAACCAGAACGAAGCCTATGCCCATGCAATGCGGCTCAGTATAGATTTGTTCCTGATCGATATTATTCTGGAACCGAAAAATCCGGGGGATGTTTCCGGAATGCGTTTTGCGAACCGGATCCGCCTTGTGGAGAAGTATAGGTTTGTTCCCATGATTTTTATCACAGCCCTGGAGGATGCGCAGTTATATGCGTACAGCAATCTGCACTGCTATTATTATCTGGAGAAGCCCTTTGATGCCAAAAAGGCCCGGCAGGTGATTACGGAGGCATTGGAGATGCCGCTGAAAAAGAACAGCTCTCATGATGTCTTTTTCCGTAAGGACGGGATAATTTTTAAAAAAGATATTTCCGAGGTGGTTTACATAGAAAATGTGAGAAGCGGACAGACGGTGTGCTTTGTAGACGGAAAGCTGAAACTGCAGTACAAACCGAGCAAGGTGATTTTGGAGGAACTTGATTCGGACAAATTTTTGCAGTGCAGCAGATATGCGATCGTAAACAGGGACTTTATCGAGGCAATCGATATTGTGAACCGCTATATCGAGCTTAAGGATAACTTTGGACAGCTTGAGATTGGGATATCTTTCAAGAAAAAATTTATAGAGGCTTTGAAAGGAAATTAAGGGCCGCCGGTCAATTGTTACATACAGCCTGCCTGTTAATTACATGATTGGAAATGGGAGGCGCAAATGGTCTACAATAAATTGTCTGCCGGGCCCGGGGACAATCATTGAAAATAATTTGATTAAAAGGAGACCATTTATGACAAAAACAAGAATTGGAAAGGCTGTCGTAGCGGCTGCCCTGGGAATTTTGCTCGGGGGGGGGTATTTTTGGACAGAACTTAACGCTTAAAGTGCAGGCACAGGCGGCTCCCTCCATATTGGATTTAAGCGTTATCCCGTCGGGCTCAGGCGTCAGTGCAAAATGTGAATTTGAGGGCTATGAACCGGACGGCGGCTATTCTATGGAGCTTTATCTCAATCGGGTGCATGAAGATGGGGCGGTAGCTGAAATAGCCCTGAAGGGGATCTTTGCACCGGATGGCGGTGCGGGAATGGAAATCACAGAGGATAAACAGGTAGAACCGGGAGTTTATAAGGCAACTCTTGTGCTGGACAGGACAGACGGCGGGATGCCTGCGGTGGATAATTTCAGGAATTCCCCGTTGTATGATGTGATCAGGAATGGCGACAGTTATATGGTTCTGCCCCATCAGGAACCGGATCATCGGCCGGAAACAGGACTGCAGGAACCTGCCGGGGAAGAACGGGACGACTCAGGGCAGTGTTCCTGCAGCCATAGCACGGTTTCTTACCGCGTTGTGGAGAAGGCGAATCCGGAGAAGGATGCCGTGCAGGTCGGGGAGTGCGACAACTGCGGCGAGGTGCTGTCCTATTCCTTTGTTCCCAATTCCGCTTATGCGGCGTTTCTGGAGGCGGTGATTCAGACGATTCAGGACACGCAAAGTGGCGAGGCGGTGATAGAGACAGAGCGCTGGATCAGCTTTAACCGGACGGTATTGGAAGAGATAGCGGGGAAGCCTCAGACGGCGTTGACCATTCGCTATCGATATGACGGGAAACGGTATGAGGTGACGATTCCCCCGGGGGCAGAAGTAAATGAACTTGCAGATGAAAACGGTTTTTGTGGTTTCCGTTATCTGGATCAGGTGTTTGGAGGAAAAGAGAGCGCTGAATAGAGACTAAATAGAGTGGTTTCGGAGAAATAAGAATGCCGGAGAGAGCAAAAAAGGTGCTTTCTCCGGCATTCTATTAAAAAAAGTAGGTTGATTATGTTTCCCAGGTAAACTATAATGGAAAGATGGATTGGAGTTATCGGGGGATGAGAATGGAGAAAACAGGACGGAAAGAGAGATTTCTTATAGCAGGTTTGGCAGTCGGGATTATAATGTTTTTTGTGATGATATGCGCTGTCAATCTTTTTCATTATAATTACAGAATGAACTCTGACATCGCATCGGAGGCTCTGTTGGGAAAAGAAATCTGGGAGAGAGGACAGCTCCTGCCAGATACATGGTATTCTTCAACGGAAGCAAGAGTGATCAGTACTCCGAATCTTGCAGCGCTTTTTTATGGGATGACGAAAGATATGGCGTTATCTATGGGATTGTCCTGCTGCTGTATGACGGCGTTGATTCTTTTCAGTATTTTATTTTTTTGCAGACAGGCAGGAATCGGTCCGGGGCGGAGTCTTTTGATGGTGTTTCTGTCTCTTGCTCTTCCGGCTGATTTTAATTTTCTGGAACTGGTGTATCTTTTTGCCGGTTATTATGGAATCCAGACGGCGGTGTTCTTTTTCACGCTGGGGGTTTACGCCGATGCCTTAAAGACGCGGAAAATAAAATATGTGAGAGCGGGTATAAGCATTCTTTTTGCACTGCTGTTAGGGTTTCAGGGGGCAAGAGGGATTCTTGTGATCTATATACCTTTGCTGGCAGTAGAGTTTTTGCGGGGGCTTTGCAGTTTATGCGGCAAACAGAAGAAAAGCAAAACGGATATGCTGATCGGCGCTTGGACAGCTTTGCTTTTGGCAGTCAGCTTCTGGGGAAACAGCTTCTCTTTTTCCGTGGAACAGGAATTTTCGAGAAATATACGAAACGGTTTCCATAAGCTGATCATAACAGTGATTCCGGACATGCTTAATATTGTGGGATTATGGGATGGGATGACAGTAGGGAAGATATGCCTGGGGGTGTTTGCCGCCTGCGCGGTAATCCGGATGCTGATTATCCTCTGGCATTTGCTTAAGGTAACAGCAGGCGCTGTGTGGGGGGTAAAACCGGAGGAATGGATCTGTCTGGTGATTGGTGCATCTCCAATTATAACGGCGTTTGCCGTTGCGTTTACTACGATAGAAAGTGCTGAAAGATACTATTTTATGCTTATTTATGCCATGGCATTTGGGACGGTGCTGCTCTCGCAGAGGGAAGGATGTCGATGGGGGCTGGGGATACTGACGGCCACGCTGGCAGTACTGCATATCTATCAGGTATATTGCCCTGTTTTTTGCGCAAAGGAGCCGCCGGAAACCAAAAGTCTTCAGGTAGTCAGATTTCTGGAAGAAAATAATTATAGCATGGCATATGCTACTTTTGAAAATGCCAACAGTATGACGTTGATCTCGAACGGCAGAGTCCAGGTGGCGCCTGTGGCATCGACGGCCAGGATGGATATTTGTAAATGGTTAAGCAGTTCCGAATGGTATGTACCGGTACAGCCGTATCACAGTATGACAGCCTATGTGATAACGGAAAATGAGATGGAAGAGTTTAGGCAGTTTTTAAAGGAAAAAGAGGAAACTGTCAGCAAAGCAGGTCAGATTGGGAAATTTAATATTTATGTATCTGAATATAATTACTCAAACGGGGCTCCGTAAAACAATCCGTAAGGGAGGTACAATAAAGAAAAATGAACAGGCAAAAAGGAATTAAAATTTTGACATATTTCTATTTGCTCCCTTTTGGAATTATGGTTCTGTTTAATATTTTTAACAGTTTGTTGCGTACGACTTATTTTGATCTGTATCAATATGTGGAAGCGGCAAGATACCGTTGGGACGCACCTTTGTTTCTGATTGCCGTAAGCGCAGGGATTTTAGCCTTTTTTTACCTGCTTCGGAGGCAGGGATGGGATAAAAAAAGCAGCAATGTTAAGCTGGCAACAGGCTGTAGCGGGATCATCTGTCTTGTCATTGTGTTGCTCTTTCGCTGCGAGGTGAGTTGTGACAGTGAGGCGTTGAGTAATTTTGCCATAGAGTTTATGCAGGGAAATTATCATGCGTTTGAGAGGGGCGAGTATCTGTACAGGTATCCTTTCCAGATCGGGATGGTATCCTTGCTGGAGCTGATCTACAGCGTTTTCGGTGTTGAGAATTTTATTGTTTTTCAACTGGTCAACATTGTCAGTATCCTTGCATTCCTGTGGATGCTGAATAAAATCACCCGGGAGCTGTTTGCGGACGAAAGGGTTTGCGGGCTGGAGGCATTTTTGTCAATGGGAATGCTGCCCCTGTTTTTGTTCTCTACCTTTGTATACGGAGATATTATTGGCTGGGCCTTTGGCGCAGGAAGTATCTACTTTGTGATTCGGTATTTGAAAACGGATCAATGGAAAAATATTCTGAAAGCGGCGATACTGTTATCTTTTGGAATCGTGGTGAAATCCAATATCAATATCCTGGTGGTGGCTGCGGTAATTGCGGTCCTGCTCCATGGGCTGGAGAAGAAGGATTGGCGGCCTCTGTTGTGGATGATCGGGATTGTGTTTATTTCCCAGGCGGGCATATTTGCCGTAAACCAGATTTATGTGAGGCTGGCCGGATTGGAAAGCTTTCCCGAGGGGATACCCAAGATCGCGTGGGTAGCCATGAGTATGCAGGAGGGGGACGAGGGAGGATATGCCTGCGGATGGTACAACGGATATAACTGGGAGATTTATGGGGAAAATAACTTTGACCGGGCCAAAACCACGCAGGCCTGTATGGAGAACCTTTCCCATTCCCTGAAAAGATTTCTGCATGAGCAGCGGTTTGCGCTGAACTTTTTTTACAAGAAATTTACTTCTCAGTGGAATGCGCCCACCTTTCAGTCCATGATCACCAATGAATGGAACAGCAGATATGTTGAAAATCTTTCTTCGCCTGCCCGCTTTTTTATTTATGGCTTCGGAAGGGATATTTTGTATGGAATCATGAACTGTTATCATTTCTTTATGTTTCTGTGCAGCGGAGTTTACTGTCGGTTTTCTTTGAGGGAATGGTCGCTTGAAAAAGCGTACTTTGTGCTGAATATTTTTGGGGGATTTTTATTTCATATGCTATGGGAGGCACAGTCAAGGTATATATTGGGATATTTTGTCCTGATGCTTCCGCTGGCAGCCTGGGGGCTTGATAAAATGTTACATGTAATGAGTCAAGAGTCAAGTCTTTTGTGTAAACAAGATAGATATGGTTGGAAAAAATGAGAGGGAAGGCTATGGATAAAAAGAAAGAATTTATACTGAAAATGGGAAAAGAAACTGGTTCAATAATAGTCATTTTAACAGTAGGGATATTGGCCGGATTTTTGATGCTTTGTTTGGTACATTTATTGCCAGTGGACAGAATGTACAAAAATGTGTTGGCATCTAAAGACATTATAAATTCTCATGCGCAGATAATACCGGGCTATAAGAGTACAGAGGTGGATAATTACACGGACAGTATCATGTTAAATGAAGCTATTTGTCCCGTAGAGGCGCCTTTGATAGAAAGGGTAGTAAATAATTACCAGGTAAATTTTTATAAAGGGTATTCCCAACAGGAGAATTTATTGAGGTATCTGGAAGGTGGAGAAGGATATAGATATCAGGGGTATAGTCATTATTGGGGAGGACATCAGGTACTGCTGAAAATCTTGTTGCTGCTTTTTGATTATTCCGATATTTTGGTGGGAAACGTATTTTTACAAATGCTGCTTATTGTTTTGATTGTTAGTGGTTTATGCAGAACAGAAAAACAGTATTTTATTGTTCCTTATACTGTCGCTGTTTTATCCATGATGCCAATGACGATAGCTCTCTGTATTCAATATTGCGCTGTCTTTTATATTACTTTGATAGGAAGCGCAGTGATTGTCTGGAAATCAAAGGACATTGGAACAACAAGGCTCTATCTGTTGTTTCTTTTGCTTGGGATGATGACAAGCTATTTTGATTTTTTGACGTATCCGTTAGTCAGTCTGGGGATACCATTGATAACAGCGTTGATTTATGCCGAAAATGATAAAATTTTGATGAGAATTTTTTTGATAACTAAAAATAGCATTGCCTGGTGTGTGGGATATTTTGGGATGTGGGGTGGCAAGTGGATATTGGGAAGTGTTCTTTGCCCAGAATCCGGTTCTTTGGAAGTAGCATTTGGTTCTATTCAGTATAGAGGTTCTAATATGGCAGAGGGGATGACGATCAGTACGTTTGATGTATTATTGAAGAATATGTTTATATTTTTAAGATTGCCTATTATTTTAATGCTGGCAATAGTATGCTTTTTCTTTATATTAAAGAGCATACGTAATAGAACATTAAGAAGAGAGAATATAATACAATGTATTCCATATTTACTTATTTGTTTTTATCCTATAATATGGTATCTGATTGCAAAAAACCATTCTTATGAACATTCATTTATGGCATATAGGGAATTGGCAATCTCTACGTTAGCCGGTCTGGGAATGGTTGCCCGGTTAAGCGAAAGAGCCTAATATGCGATATTTTATGCGAAATATGAAAACAGGAGGAAATGAAAACAAATGAAGATTGCAGTTGCAGGAACAGGCTATGTAGGGCTTGTAGCAGGCGTATGCTTTGCGGAAAAGGGCTATGATGTGACCTGTGTGGATATCGATGAGGCAAAGGTGGCAATGATGCGTCAGGGAATATCGCCTATTTATGAGGAGGGGCTTCAGGAATTGATGCAAAAAAATAATGCCAGGGGGACCCTGCATTTTACCACGCAGTATGTGGAGGCCTATCGGGATGCGGATGTGGTGTTCATCGGCGTAGGCACTCCGGAGATGCCGGACGGAAGCGCAAATCTGAGCTATATAGCTACGGTTTCACGGCAGATTGCAGAGACAGTGGAGAAAGATTGTCTTATAGTGGTGAAATCCACGGTTCCGGTAGGAACCAATGATAAGGTGGAGCAGTTTATTAAGGATTTCCTGGTACATGATGTGAAGGTGGAGGTTGCTTCCAATCCGGAATTTTTGGCCCAGGGGACGGCGGTGCATGACACTCTCCACGCGGCCAGAATCATAATCGGAACAGAAAGCAGGGAAGCTGAGGAGCTTCTGAAAAAGATTTATGAGCCCTTTCACCTGCCCATCGTCTCGGTGAAGCGACGTTCTGCGGAGATGATCAAGTATGCCTGCAATGATTTCCTTGCTCTTAAAATCTCCTATATGAATGATATTGCAAATCTTTGTGAGCTGGTTGGCGCTGACATTACAGACGTGGCCAAGGGGATGAGCTACGATGAAAGGATAGGATCACGCTTTTTGAATGCGGGTATCGGCTTTGGCGGAAGCTGTTTCCCGAAGGACACTAAGGCTCTCAAATTCCTGGCAAGGGAGCACGGATATAAGTTAAAAACAGTGGAGGCCTGTGTGGATGTAAACAGCGCCCAGAAGACTCGGCTTTTTGATAAGGCAAAGGAAAGGATGATCACCTTCAACGGTTTAAAGGTAGCAGTGCTGGGACTTACTTTTAAGTCCGGTACAGATGATTTAAGGGAGGCTCCTTCTATCGACAATTTAAAGCTGCTTTTGGCAGCCGGGGCGGAGGTATGCGCCTTTGATCCCAAGGGGGAAGAAAGAGCCAGAGAACTTTTTCCGGAGGGAAAGCTGGAAAAAGGAACCATGAGTTATGCGGCATCTGCCGGGGAAACCCTGGAAGGAGCCCACATCTGTTTTGTATTTACGGAATGGCCGGAGATCAGGGCAGTGATGCCAAAGGAATTTAAAGAGAGGATGCATACGCCCTTGGTCTATGACGGGCGCAACATTTTCTCCCCGGCGGATATGAAAGCGGCGGGAGTGGAATATTACAGTATCGGCAGGTGAAAACAAGCGTTCGCTTGAATTTACAGTCCACACCGTTTTCGGATAATATACCGCGGCCTTGCCTTTATTTCATCGTAGATTCTTGAAATATAGTGTCCGATGATGCCAAGACTGATCATGAGAGCGCTGCCGATAATTAGCTGCAGCAGGATAACAGTGGTAAATCCTTCCAGCGCAGTGCCGGAAAAATACCGGTAAAGGGACTGAACCCCAAGGACGACGGATGCCAAAAGCATGATCCAGCCAAGGAGCGTTACCAATTGCATGGGGGCGCCGGAAAAAGAGGTAATATTACGTATTGCATATTTGACAAGGCTCCAGAGGGACCACTTGGAGGTACCGGCGGCCCGTTCCTGCACCTCGAAAGGAACGGATGCGGTTTTAAATCCGATCCAGGAGGAGAGGGCGCGGAAAAAAGGGGTCCTTTCCGGCAGGATCAGGAGGGCGTCCACGGCCCTGCGGTCCAGCAGTTTGAAATCGGAGGCCCGGGACATATCAATTCCGGTTGCGCTGCTGATCAGATGATAAAAGCCTTTTGCGCATAAAGTGTGAAGAGGGTTTTCTTTTCCGCGCGAGGCTTTGACGCCTTCTACGACCTCGAAGCCGTCCTTCCACAGCCGGTACATTTCCGGGATCAGGGCAGGGGGATGTTGCAGGTCGCAGTCCATCACCAGGCAGCAGGCGCCTCGGGATGCTTCCAGCCCGGCAAATATGGCAGCCTCCTTTCCGAAATTCTTTGAAAAAGAAAGGCCTTTTGCCTCTCTGTACTGTGCTGAAAGCGCCTGAATATGGGCATAGGTAGAGTCGGAAGAACCGTCATCCACAAAAATAATTTCAAATGGAATGGCATTTCCCTTTAATATCCGGCTGATGGTAAGGAATGCATTTTGTATGTTATCCTGCTCATTGCAGGCAGGAAGAATGATAGAAAGAAGATCGTTGTCCGGCATGATTATTACTCCTCAATGGAAATATAAAATCTGTTTCATAAAGTATAACGAAGAAATTTGAGTTTGGCAATGACAGGAGAGGATTTCAATGAATTCATTAGACAGTTCAAAAAAATATTTCATTACCGGCAGCGCCGGGTTTATCGGATTTTATCTGGCACAGTCTCTGCTAAAGCAGGGAGCGGAAGTGATTGGCCTCGATAATCTCAATGATTATTACGAGGTTTCCTTAAAGGAGGAGCGCCTGGCTCTTTTGAAAGAACATAAAAACTTTACCTTTATAAAAGGAGATCTGGCGGACAAAGAAAATCTGCTTGCTGTTTTCAGGGAGGAAAGGCCACAGATTGTGGTGAATCTGGCGGCTCAGGCAGGCGTGCGGTACAGCATTGATAACCCTGACGCCTATATTCAGTCCAATATCGTCGGTTTTTTTAATATTTTGGAGGGATGCAGGTTTTTTCCGGTAGAGCATTTGGTATATGCCTCGTCCAGTTCCGTGTATGGAGGAAACGAGAAGGTTCCATTTTCGGTGGAGGATCAGGTAGACCATCCGGAGAGCTTGTATGCTGCAACCAAAAAGTCAAATGAACTGATGGCATATGCTTACAGCCGCCTTTATCAGATCCCGCTTACCGGGCTGCGTTTTTTTACCGTGTACGGCCCTATGGGAAGGCCGGATATGGCATACTTTAAGTTTGCGAAAAAGATTATGGCGGATGAGCCTATTCAGATCTATAATAATGGGGACATGCTCCGGGACTATACTTATATTGATGACATTATTGCAGGAGTCCTTGCGGTCCTGTGCAATCCGCCTGCCAGGGATGAAAAGGGGGCGTTTTATAAGCTGTATAATATTGGAAATCATCATCCGGTGAAGCTGATGGATTTTATCAGGGTGCTGGAGGAGTGTCTTGGGAAGGAAGCCAAAAAGGAATTCCAGCCCATGCAAAAGGGAGATGTTTACCAGACCTATGCGGACGTCAGCGGGCTGATGGAGGATTTCGGATTTAAGCCGGATACTTCTGTGGAAGAAGGGCTTGCAAGGTTTTGCAGTTGGTTTTTAGATTATTATCATTACAGACAGTGACAGGACAAACGGAATGCGATTACATGATAAATGGCTGTTGGCAGTGCCGACGGTATTTCTTGCGGTTATTCTATATCGGACATTTTCCTCTCCAGAAACCAGCCGGGTGGTGATCAACGAGGTTTGCAGCAATAACTTTTCGTTGATACAGGATGAGACGGGGCAATATGCGGATTATGTGGAACTGTATAATACAAGCGGTGAGGCGGTTTCTCTGGACGGGTATTTTTTGTCGGATGACGAGAACCAATTGGCAAAGTATCCCCTGAAGGCGGAGGTGATTCCTCCGGGGGGATATTATGTGGTCTG